>Ga0302292_1001058_pt1 | contig 18204 bp, 10 predicted proteins | sample III_Fen_N2_1_FD_194553 | JGI IMG/M metagenome (GOLD analysis project Ga0302292, IMG submission 194553) | Peat permafrost microbial communities from Stordalen Mire near Abisko, Sweden - III_Fen_N2_1 | ecosystem: Environmental > Terrestrial > Soil > Wetlands > Permafrost | place: Sweden: Abisko...
AAGCTTAGAATTAAGTAATAGGAATAATATAATGTCGTATTAAATATTACTCACCCCGAAGACCGATAAATCGGTCTTTCCCCCTCTCTTTTAAAAGAGAGGGGTCAGAACACCGAAGGTGTGATGGGGGTGAGTCAGGATTTAAAACCAAATTATACGACATTTAATCATTCTCATTACTTAGATAAAATAAACGAACGCAAAAATTTCTAATGTACGAAGCACTAGTTATAACACCTGTAAAAGACTCGTTGAAGACAACGACTGAAACCATACAAACTGTCCAAAATTCAAATGGTGAGTTTTATTATTGTATTTTTAACGACTTTAGTACGGAAGAAACAACGAAGGCGTTGAAATCATTAAGTCTTCAGTACAATTTCGAACTAATAAATTTGTCAGAAATCACTGATAGCCCATCACCAAACTACAGGCTGGTATTGCAAATGGCACAAAAAAAAGCATTGGAACTTGGGGTGCCTCTTATTATTGTCGAATCTGATGTCGAAGTTCAGCCCACTACCTTTAATGAACTAATCAATTGTTCCAAAGATCTCACTCAATGTGGTATGGTTGCAGCAATCACCAAAGACAATCATGGAAAGATCAACTTTCCATACCTGAACTTTAAAACTACAGAAAAAGAAGTTATCAAAACCAGACACAGTCTAAGCTTTTGCTGTACACTTTTAACTCAAGAACTACTCAAACAATACGACTTTCAAAAATTATCTGCTGAAAAGCATTGGTATGACGTTACCATTTCACGCAAATCAATTAAATTAGGATTAAACAATTACTTGCTGGTTTCGAGAGGTGTTTTGCATAAACCACACAGCAGCAGACCTTGGAAACAATTAAAGTACCAAAATCCAATTAAATATTACTTTCAAAAACTCATCAAGCGATTAGACCGGATTTGAATGACCCGATTGCGCGGGATAGGACAACTTCTAAGTATATGACAAGATTTTAGGTCGCATTTACAACTTCAGCGGAGGCAATTTCAGAAACAGTTTGCATGTCTTCAGTTTTAGCGAAGGCAAATTCAGAAACAGTTGGCGTCTCTTCAGTTTCAGCGAAGGCAATTTCAGAAACAGTTGGCGTGTCTACAGTTTCAGTGGAGGCAATTTCAGAAACAGTTGGCGTGTCTTCAGTTTTAGCGGAGGCAATTTCAGAAACAGTTGGCGTGTCTTCAGTTTCAGTGGAGGCAAATTCAGAAACAGTTGGCATGTCTTCAGTTTCAGCGGAAGCAATTTCGAAAATAGTTTGTCCGTTTTAGCCTTTTTTGGCTTTATAATGTTTGGTATGGGTAAAAATATACGAAAATCTGTATGAATTATTACTCCATCGGAGTAAGCTGTGAATAACCCCCAGATTTATCTGGGTGGAAAATAGGCAATAAAGTCTATAACTCAGTCGGAGTTTCCCGAAATATCAAATACTTTTTTCATATAATGTGGTTTATATTTGAATGTTACAATCCTATAAAAATTGAAAATGGACAACTCTAACAGAGTTAAACAAACTGATCCATTTATATTCCCCCAGATAAATCTGGGGGTTATATACGGTAAACTCTTACAGAGTTAATTAACTTGCAATAATAAACATACCTACACCATCCGTCATAGAGCCCTTTTGCTTTGAAAATCAATGTTTGTAAGGGTTTGGCGCTGTTTCTACATTACTGAATTGTTTTTTTCATTTATCAATTAAAAATTTAAGCCCGAATGTTTTGTTTTATTTGTTCAATTGTTTTAATTTTAGTTGATAAATGTTATTTAGTTACTTAACCTTCAATTATTTCAAATCGATGAATGAAATACAAGCAATTCAACATGCTTCGAACAAATTGATTGTTAAAGAAGCAACAAATGATCCTGCAAGCCTTGCAATTGTTCCTAATTTTAACAACGGGATCATCCGACTTGGTGAAATTAACTCCGAAGTTGACTCTCTCGGGATTCAACAGGAAAAAGACCTGACTGGAGTAAAAACCGATAAAGATAAAACGGTGTTCTCCCTGGCCGATTATGTGATCGAAATTTCCGGTGCTGTGCATTCTCATGCATACCAAACCGGGAATGCTACTCTAATGAGCCGTGTCGATTATAAAGCTTCGGTAATTAAACATTTGGCTACGCCTGAATTACTTAAAGTGGCCGGCATTGTTCTGGTAGAAGCGCAGAACCTGCCCGCTGAGGAATTGATGCAAGTGGGAATTGGTCCCGAAGATTTATCAACGGTACAAAACCTGATTGCTGAATTAAAAGAAGTGAATACGGGACCCAAAGAAGCGATTATTGACCGCGCCGGAGTTACCGAAAAGCTGGGTGCACTGTTTGCCGAATCGAAAGGGATTGTAAAAAACATACTCGACAAACTGGCGCCACAGTACAAGCGCAAAGCTCCCGAATTCTACCGTCGTTACGAAGCTGCACGAGGGACGCGGTGCAAAGGCAAAAGCTCAACAAAACCGGAAACGGTATCCCAACCGGAAGTATCCGCTAATTAAATTCACAAAAAAAAACAGCCGGAAGAAAATACCTTCTGGCTGTTGTTTTTATTGTAGGGATGGAATTTATACAAAATGCAATTCTAAATCAGTCCAAAGTCTTTCATGTATAATGCCGATGAATAGAAATGTTAAGACCAATCGAGTGTGCGATGATTGGTCTGTTATATTTCTTCAATCGGTATAAAACCTTGATCCATTAACATTTTCATCAATTTTCCAGAGAAATAAAGATTATCAGCCTTGCTGTACCGAACCTCAGTAAAGACCTGTGCCAAATTTTCTTTACTATTCTCAGTTACAAATTTACGTGACGATTCAAGATTCTCCTTATCTTGATAGATTTGCATGATTTTTTCATCTGTATAATCTTTATATTCTTCCAGATGAATAATCGAATTTAAAGGCAATCGATCTGTTAATTCAGGTATCACCTCAGGATAGCCTAATGTTAAAGAAGTGATTGGAATGACACCAACCGGCAAATGAAGTACTTTGCTTATTTCAGGAGCATTGTAAAGGGTAGTTCCAAGGTAACAAATTCCTAACTTCAAGTTTTCAGCAGCAATGCATATATTTTGTGCCAAAATAGAGGAATCAATAACACCATTAATAAGCCACAACAGATTTGAAAAATTAGATTTCGTATCATTTGCCAGACACCATTTTGAAAATCTATTAATATCAAAACAAATTGTCAACAATACGGGTGCTTGCAAGACCATTGGTTGATTATAATGTAAAGGGGCAATTAATGCTTTTTTCTCTTTATCCTTGGTAATAATCACACTATAAAGCTGCATATTCCCTGTATTCGAAGCCCTTATCCCAGATTCCAAAATTTCAATAAGAACGTCATCATTTATAGCGGTTGATTTATACTTTCTGATTGTGCGATGAGATTTCAACAGTTCCATGTTCGCTAAATAAATACATTTTATGAGTAGCTACAAATAAAAAAGGGAAGCCCGCAAGCTTCCCCTTTTTAATCAATCAATTCGGTATTACCTTTTAACAATCTTAACAGTTTTAGCAATTACATTATCCATGTTATACAGAGAGATAAAGTAATAACCACTGCGTAGTTCGTTTAATTGAATTTGTTTAGTTGGGTTAACAACTTCTTTTACAATCTGACCAGCGATGTTTGTAACAACCACTTTAGAAAGTTGAGAAGCATTATCAACATTAACATAATCAACAAATGGGTTTGGATAAACCTTAAACTCGAGAGAAGCATTTACGATTGGAACATCAGTTACATAGATAGATCCTGTTTTAAAGGTCCAGGTAGAAGCATCAGTTACACCGTCAAATTTATTTCCAGCATTATCTTTAAGAGCTAAACCATCAACCGTAACATAGTATCTTGTATTTATCTCAAGATAAGCGTCTTTAGTTGCAGTATAGTTTACAGTAACATCTTTACCGCTAATCATAGCAAAAGTAATTGGAATATCTAATACTGGAGTTGTGGTATTCATTTTGTAAACTTTCAAATACCCACCTTCACCTGCAACAACATTTTCAGTAAAAGACATTTTCAATATTGGATGATTGTCAGAAATTGTTACACCATCAGTAGGACTCCAAGAAACCAATTCCGGTTTAGTGAAATCACCAGTAGTATAAGTTAACACTTTCGGACCAGCAAATTTATTACCAGACAAATCTTTTATTGCATCTGTCAGAGTAATAGTCACTTTAGTTTGTTCTTTAGCCGAAACGGTCACAGTATAAAGAGTTTTTGTATTATCAGCAACTCCATTTACAACAGTTGGATTAACTTCAAACTTACCACCATCAATTGTTACACCACCATCAAGAACAGACACACCAGTAACTGATTCATTAAATTTCAAATCAACATTGAATACAGTTTTAACTGGGACAGTTGCATCAACAGGAGCAATAACAGTTACAGTAGGAGCAGTAAAATCATTTGTAGTAAATTTCCAGGTAACTTTATCAGTGATACCAGCAAATGGATTAGGAATAGTTGCTTTATCGGTTAAAGAACCAGCATCTACCTTCACATAATAAGCCGTCTTTTCTACCAAACCAGTTGTACTAGCAGTAACAACCGAACCTTCAATCAAAGCAGGAGTAATAGCAATAGTTTGTACAACAGCATCATCAGATGCGCTATAAATCACTATATTACCAGTTACCGCTTTCACAGGTTCGTCTAAAGTAAGAACTAATTTAACATCGGCAGCTTTTACACCAGCAGTAACTGATATACTTGGTGAAACAGAAACAATTTTTGGTCCAGTGTAATCGCCAATTTTAAATTTCCAGGTTGTTTTATCAAGAATACCGGCAAATGCATTTGGAGTAGTAGCTTTATCTATTAAAGCACCAGCATCAACTTTTACATAGTAAGTTTTCGTTTCTGCCAAACCAGTAGGAGTAACAGTAACTACATGACCTGAAACCATTGCAGGAGTAATAGCAACCGTTGAAACAACAGCATCGGTAGCAGCATTGTACACCACTATATTACCTAAACCAGCTACAACATCTTCATTTAAAGTTAGTACAAGTTTAATGTCAGCAGGTTTTAGCGAAGTAGAATCTTTTGGAGAAACACTTACCACTGACGGTTTTGTAACATCAACACCAGTTTTAAAGCTCCAATCCCATTGTGTAGTAATTCCTACAAACGGAACATGACTAACAGAAGTATTTACAAAAACCGAAGAAGGAACAATTACATACAAATCGGTTGCATCAGGTAACTCATTAGCAAAAGTAAATGTTGCAGATTTACCATCAGCAGCTACTTTTATAGCACTTGCCGCAATTTTTTGTATTTTAACATCACCAGAACGTTTCCATAACGAAATAGTATCTGTTCCTGCCTGAATAGCCCTGCTGAAGTTCAATTGAAATACAGGTTTTTTATCAGTAACAGTAGAATTAACCAATGGATTAATAATGGTGTAAGTAGCTGGAGTATAATCTTCAGTTGTAAAGATCCAACTCTTATCCAAAATACCTGCAAATGCATTAGTAGGAACAGCTTTATCGGTTATAGCGCCTGCATCAACTCTCACAAAATATTGTTTCGATACAGAAAATTTGTTATGCGAAATCGTAACAATGGTATCACCACCACCAGCTGAATATTGCGAATTGAAGTCAACTTTTGGACCTGTGATCGATATAATTTCAAATGGAGTTCCATCTGATTCATAGATAACAATGTTACCAGTACCAGCTTGTACAGGTTTATCAAAACCTATTCTTAATTTAGCATCAAGCAGTACTTCTGTCGCATTTTTAGCAGGGAATAAGGTAACTATACCAGGACCAGCTTTATCAGCAGTATTAAATGTCCAAGTTTTACCTACTGTAGAATTACTATCACTAATACCTGCAAATAGATTTTTGCTCAAGCTAACATCCGTAATGAATCCTTTGTCAATCGTAACATAGAATTTTGTATTCTGTGGAAGATTAGCATGTGCTATTGTAACTACCTTTTTGTCAACAGTCACCTTACCACCATCAGCAGTAATCGTCTGAAGAATGTTACCAGAAACTAATTCACGTATGTAAAGATTTCCAGAACCAATAGCTACATTTTCATTGAAAGTAATCGTCATAGCAACATCAGTAGCAGCAACACCTATAGGAGAATATGCAACAACTAACGGTTCTTTGTAATCACGAATCGTTGTTTCAGCAAATGTTTTTGCATTATCAGTAGAAACTGTTGCAGCATCAAGTACACCAGCAGTTATTTGATTTTGGTTGTAATCAGCTACTTTCACTAAAGACTTTAAGCCATAACGAACTACCGTTGATGTGACAGCATTTTGAGCTATTTTATCTTTTGGAGTAATCGTAATAGTTTTATAATCAGCAGAAATAGTTGCAGTAAAAGGTATAGTGGTATTTGAAGCTACATCAATTAAGTCAACATAGTTTCCAACCAAATTATTATCAATCACCTGAACAGCAACTCCCGGAATAATACCAGTAGTAGCATAAATTGGTTCATCAAAAGATATTACAAAAGGTCCCATCTCACTGGTTTCAGTTGTTTTATTCTTTGGATTGAAAGCAATTTTTGGAGCGGTTCCATCACCAGTTGTAAAATTAAACTGAAGACCATTGCCTGCATAATTAACAACCTTATTTCCATTTACATCCTGAATATCGTTAAATTTAACGGTATAAGTAGAAGCATCAGCTAATTTAGCCTTAGGAGTAATGGTAAAACGATCTACACCACCAGAAGCATTTGTATCAAAAGCAGCCAACGTAGCAGCAACTTTTGCACCATTTGCATCATATAAACCAAGTATAGAATCAGAATTAGCAGAAATAATGTAAGCTAAATAAGGATGTTTTGTCCAAATAACATCAGAATTTGCAGTAACGGTAATCGATGCACTAGGATTTACACTTTGATCAGCAACAGTAGGAATAATAGAAAATACGTGAGTAGCTGTTAAAGAAGGTACCACATTTTTAGTTGCAAACTGAAATGCATTAACACCATCATTCGGATAAGGAGTAGTTGCAGTAGAGGCAACAGAGCCATATAAATAATTACCACCATCATCCTTAAAAGAAAGATTATCAACAGCAATGTAATATTTATGTCCGTCTTTCAAAAGATAAGCAGATACATTAAACGTAGCTTCAGTATTATCTGAATTCCATGCAACAGTATTAGGATCAATCGTTTCAATTTCATCATTAGGAATAATACCTGCAGGATAACCAGCTCCACGTTCTTCGTAAATACGAATCACTATCGGTGCTGAGAAAACATTCTCACTAAATTTAATTTTAATACCCTGACCGTCAGATACAGGAGCAACGCCAGCAATAGCACTTACTGCAGGAGTAGTACTAACAATGGTAGGAGCAATAAAATCAATTGCAGTAAATTCGAATGAAACAGGCGATGTACTTTTATTACCTGCTACATCTTTTACAGCGCCAGCATCCAGAGTAACAACATAAGTTGCTTCTGAAGCCCAGTTAGCAATTCCATAAAGAGCACCATTAGCAGCGCCGAGATTTAATGTTAGTTTCTTTGCAGAAAAATTACTTGTTCCAGCTCCTAAAGCCGTAACATCCCATTTTTCAACAATATCCTGAGTTACTTTTTCTCTTACAACAACATAACCAACACCAGCAACAATGTTTTCGTTGTATTCGAACGTAATACCTTTATCCTTAGCTACTTTAACTTCACCATTAGCTGGAGTATTTTTCACAAATACAGGAGGTACATCATCAGGAGTTTTAGTTGCAGGTGATGAAAATGAAGCTAAAGCGCCAGTATTTGGCGAAGTAGCAGCATCAATACCAACAACCCAGATAGTATAAGTAGTATTAGTATCTAACCCAGTAGCTGCAATTGCAGTAGTTGGACTTGGAGTACCAGTAGCTTTAATTTCAGTTACAGTACCAGCTTTAACATCAGCAACGCTAGGAGTACCATCGGAAGTCTTCTTAACAAGGCTATATACGAAACCCTTTTCGTTTGATTGAACCTGATACGTAATTTTAGTACCACTTGCTGCACCAGCTCCAGCTGAAACAGTAACAATTGGACCAGTCTGATCAACTACACTAAATTGTACAGCCTGATCATCTGTTGGAGAAAGAGTAGCTCCATCGCCAAATACTTTATCGTAAGCTTTTTTGCTTGCATTATAAAATGAATTAGCCAATACAGTTACGGTAATCTTTTCACCATCCGTAACAGGAAAATCAACAAGAGTTTTTAGAACAATTGAATTTCCTGAGATCGTAGCATTGTATTTAAGAGCACCAATAGAAGAACTGTTAACTGTAATATACGTATTTGGCCAAGCTTCAAGATCAGGAACAGTAATTGCAGTAGCTCCATCTGCTTTAAAGAATGGTTTATCAAACGTAACAACAATGCTAGAACTTTTAGCTACATCTTTAGCTGCATCAGCAGGAGAAATTGTAGCAACAGGTCCTTGAATAGTGCCCGTATAGAACAAAATATCAGAAGGATTAATTCCAACATTAGCCAACGAAGCCGTCAGACTCGCACCGCTTAAGCCAGTACCATACACATCTTTCAAGAAACCCTCTTCAAAACGGACAACATACCATTTATTAGCTGTCAAGTTATTTCCAGGATTGATCGTAAATGTATCACCTGAAAAACTAGAAGAAGGAGTCACTACAGAGTATTGGTCAACAATTGTCAAAGGACCAGTAACAACACCAGTACCAGTATTATAATCAGCTAACTGATAAACTCTATATGTTTTTGTTGCATCAACTGAATTAATAGCACGATTAAATTTAATATTTAAATCAGAAGCTACATCCACTTTGTCAGCAAACAACTTTGGACTTGATTTTCCAGTATCAATTGTAAACGAACCAGGATTAGTAACACAAGCAAAATCCCATGAAATAGCAAGACCATCGGCAGGTTTATTGATCATTCCTGCAAAATTATTGCCACTAACATCGGTAATCGTATTCGGAGCAATAAAAATATAATACGACTTACCATAAGCAAGACTACCTAATAACTTAATCTTTAACAGATCGTTTGATACACCGGGAGTACCACTATTAGCTAGCGTTAAATTGTCACCAGTAATCGTCTGAATCAAATAATCAGTAGCAGCATCATGGATTTCAGCATAAGCCGTAGGCAAAAGTTTAACTTCTTCAGAGAATGTAACGGTAGGTGTTACATCAACGGCAATACTTCCAGGAGTACCAGCCAAAGCAGGAGAATATACAAGGGCAGTTGGAAGTACAGTATCGTAAGTTCCAAAAGACCAAGTAATTGGAGCCGTTTGAGGGGTTCCTGTTTCACTGGTTAAAGTTCCAATAGGAAGATTTACAGTATATGTTTCGTCAGAAGCTAAATTACTATGCGTAATAGTCAAAGTCTTCTTATCAGCTGATAATGAGGCGCCTGTAAAAGCACCTGGAGCAACTGTACCAGTAACAGTAATACCGCCAGCAACTAAATTAGCAACAGGTTCTTTAAAATCAATCTTGATCGTAACATCCTTCGCTTGATATTTAGCTGCATTCGCAGGACTTACCGTATAACTGGCAAGATTTGGAGCAGTAACACTCTGTGTAGTAAAGGTAACAGCAACAGGAGCGTTTATGTTTCCTGATGCATCCTTAACTGAAGCATCAACTGACAAATAATAAGTTGTTGCTGGTTTCAGAATAGCGCCAGCAGCAAGAGTTAAATTAGTAGCTGTACCAGCCGTAGCAGGGAAGACAACATTTTGTCCGTTTATACCACCTTCTTTCAAGGTAATAATAGACTCATCCATATTTCCACCACCCAATACTTTGGTTACATTTTCGCTTGAACCAACAATAATGCTGGTCGCAGAAGCCACAACAGAAGCATTGTTCGCTGGGGTTAACGTAAGTACAGGAGCAATATAATCACTTACAGTATAATCGAACTCACGTGCACCTGCCAAAACAGTACCAAACGGACCAGGAATTGTTCCAGCTGAGCTTAATGCATTTCCTGCTAAGTCTTCAATATTCGAAGACACCGTTAAACGGTATTGTCCTTGACTAGGTAAATCAAATGCAGGGTCAAGAGTGATCACTTTCTTGTCGGCACTAATCGTTGCAGAAAAATCAGAAGAAAGTACATTTACCCAAGTACCTGCATTGTTTTTCCGAAATGAAAGTAAGTTTTTTACGTTATCATTCGTAATTTCTGTATCATCCAGAAAACGAATTGCTTCGCTGAAAGTAACGGTGAGGTTACTTGTTTTACCAACTGATGCAGGCCCAAAGGCAGTGATTACAGGAGGAATCTCATCTTTCGTAGTAAAAGTTACATCCACCGGATTTTTAACTTCATTACCAGAAAGATCCTCTACCCAATAAGCATAAAAAATTAAACGATAAGTTTTCTGAGGTTTCAAAGCTAAACCAGCAGTAGGAACAACTTTAATAGCATTAGTTCCGTTAAAAGTCCATGTATGAGCAACTTTTGTTCCGTTTTCATACAATTCAAAAGCTTCGTTTAAACCACCAGCATTAACTGAAGCACCAGGAACGATAGCGATTCCTGAATTATGCAGAATATTTTCATTAAAAGTTATTGTAATATCATTTGTTACAGAAACCTTAATATCAGCTCCTGCACCAGGAACAATTGTAGCAACCGGAGGTAAAAAATCACCGGCAGTAAATTTCCATTGCTGAGGTACACCAGTTGCAATGCCAGCATAAGCATTACCAGTAAGGTCAACAACAGCACCAGCATCCATTAAAATATAGTAAGCTTCCTGACTGTTATAATTCGGGAAGGTAATTTCTATACTCTTATTTACGCCACCAACTTGTTTAATAGCACCAACTGCACTTAATTCAGATTCAAAGAAAGTACTGTTATCTGATTGTTTTTTCAAATAAACCTTTCCGGAGGCAATTTTAACTTCTTCACTGAAGATCATTGTCATTTTAGCATCTTTAGCAACGCCAAAAAATGAATTCGGCAATACAGGTGTTGCTAAAGTAGGATTAATACCATCAATTAGTTTAACAGTCTTTTGTGCACCCAGGGCAAGAGCAGCAGCATCAACACCAGCAGCATTTACGGGTGTTTCAGCAACTCCTGTTGCATTAATATTTGTCTGAGAACCAACCCATATATCACGTTCCAGTGTAGCTCCTTCTGTTGGAGTACCACTAACAGAAGTAAAAGTAACTTCCTGTGTTCCTGCTGTTGAGAATGTCAATTTTTTACCGGTAGAAGTAATTGAAGCAGGACCAGCAGCACCTTTAGCAACATAATCAACCCAAACTAAACCAGCCTCGTTTGAAGTAACAGAAACGGTAATCGAAGTTGTAGTAGTAGCAGTAGCAATCACATTTGAGACAACAGGAGCAGTAAAATCTTTTGTAGAGAATCCCCATTGTTTATCAGCAAAAGCTTTGCCTTCATCAATAAATCCAGGAAATTTATTCGCATTTACGCCGTTATCAACAATAGCACCATTTTCAACTAATATATAATAGTTGCTGTTTTCCAATAATGCGTTAGCTAATGTGAATGTTAAAGTATTTGTGCCAACTCCAGCAATACTTGTAGAAGGAAGAATTTCAACAGTATTTCCAAAAGTAGTTCCATTATCTTTCATCAGGTAAATGCCAGTTCCAGTACCAGAAATAGGAGTACCTAATTTTACAGGTTCATTAAATGTAATAGAAATAGTAGGAATAGTAGCAAGCTGGTTAACAGCACCATCAGCAGGAACCAATGGATTCGTTGTTGCCAGTACAGGAGCGGTCCAGTCACCAATAGAGAATGACCATGATTCTTGATTAATAACTGGTTGGTTTACACCACCAACCTGAAATGCACCAGCATCAATAGCTACATAATAGGTGTGTCCTTCTTTTAGCAAATCGTTAAAGTTAAATGTAACTTTCGACCCACTGATTACAATTTTAGAATCAGTAGCTGGCTTGACGAACAACGGTGTGTCGTCACTAATGTTTGGTATCGTACCATTAGCGTCGTACAAACGGACGTATTTGGTCGATACAGCGGTAACATTACCGTCATAAGTTGCAGAAATCTCCAGATTAGTTTTTTGGTTTCCACTCCCAGCCGTCGGCTTAAGGGTTATAGCAGAATAGCCAGTCATACTAATCAAGAGAATCAACAACAATCCAAAAAACCTTGTAAATGATTTTCTCATAGCATTTGTTTTTTAATTGAACTTAATTGATTGATTGATTGAAATTTATAATTCATTTTTATCTTATTTGTGCATATTTATGCATTAGAATTGAGCGTTTACAATGCAAACGTATAAAAATTATCAACAATGTACAACAACATCGACCGATAAAAATAAAATATTTATCCGCCAGATGTACTTATTTTCCTACCTTTTGCGAAGTTTCAACTCATCCGGAGTCAAAACAAAAACGTCTCATAATCTCAATTTAAATTATTAACAGTTTAAAATGATCTCCCTTGCAACCTCTTTCAAACTCCGATAAAATTACACTAATTATTGATATTCATATCCGAATTACAATAATTTTTATGAATCAATGCAATTTTTTCATGCGCCTGTTAACTCTTTGCGCAAAAAAACAAGTCTCAGCCTTAGAACAAAGAACAACTTTCAGCTAAACGAACTCCTCATTCAGTCAATTGGATGCGGAGATTTTTAATCTAAGTTTTGCAATAAGCGCGATTAAAAATCGCGATACCAAAAATTCAAATTCTGTCAAATAAACAGACGACAAATAAAATTATATACATTATATAATGTTGTATTAGTATAATTAATATAAACTTTAAATATATATATATATATTATACAAATTTTAGGATTTTCGACAAATTTTCCATTACTCGCTTAGATCACAGTTTAAAACGAAGCTGTAAAATTGTTCTAAACCTCTTAATTAAAGGAACATAATGATTTTTAGAGCTCCTGAGAATTGAATCTTTTCTGAATTCCTGCCCGTAGCAAGCATTTTTTTAATTCTAAAGCAAAAAAAACGGCATAAGCCTATTATATATTGTATTCGATTTGAACCGTTACATTAACTAAAAATTAATACCGCTATTGAAAAATGTCATCTTCAGAAATAAATTTGAAGATTCTGAATTTAAGTATTTATTTTGTATGGCTTTAAATCACTAAAGCCTACATTTAAATAAACATTATTCATTTATACACTCATTAAATTTATCAACGATGTCAAAAATTAAAATCGGTATCAACGGTTTCGGTCGTATCGGACGTTTGGTTTTTCGTGCAGCTCAGGAAAGAAACGATGTTCAAATTGTTGCAGTTAATGACCCATTCCTGGATCTTGACTATTTAATTTATATGTTAAAGTACGATACTGTACACGGTAAATTCAAAGGTACTGCTGAAAATAAAGGTGGTAAATTATTTGTAAACGGTTTAGAAGTGGCCTTTTTTGCAGAAAAAGATCCAGCTAACATTGGTTGGGGTGCATCAGGCGCTGACTATGTTGTTGAATCGACCGGTGTTTTCACTACTATTGACAAAGCAAAAGCTCACCTTGCAGGCGGCGCTAAAAAAGTGGTGATCTCGGCTCCTTCGAACGACGCTCCAATGTTTGTATGTGGTGTTAACCTTGACGCTTACAAAAATGACATGGATATCGTTTCCAATGCATCTTGTACAACGAACTGTTTAGCTCCTTTGGCTAAAGTTATTAATGATAACTTCGGAATCATCGAAGGTTTAATGACAACAGTACATGCTGCTACAAATACCCAAAAAACAGTTGACGCTCCTTCTGCAAAAGACTGGAGAGGCGGTCGTTCAATCCTGAACAACATTATTCCTTCTTCAACAGGAGCTGCTAAAGCAGTAGGTAAAGTTATCCCTTCATTGAATGGCAAACTTACCGGTATGGCTTTCCGCGTTCCAACTGCTGACGTTTCAGTAGTTGACCTGACCGTACGTTTGGAAAAAGCTGCCTCTTACGACGAAATCAAAGCCGCCATTAAGAAAGCTTCTGAAAACGAAATGAAAGGTATTCTTGGTTATACTGAAGATTCAGTAGTTTCAACTGACTTCATTCACGAATCACGTACTTCTGTGTTCGATGCTAATGCTGGTATCGCATTGAATGGCAACTTTGTAAAACTTGTTAGCTGGTACGATAATGAATGGGGTTACTCTAACAAAGTATTAGATTTGATTGCACACATGGATTCAGTAAAATAATTCTGAAATTCTGAAAATACCAAAGGCAGTTCGAAAGAGCTGCCTTTTTTGTTTGAAAGATCTATTATGGTTTACCGAAGAGTTCCGATTCAACCAGTTCGCACAGAATGTGTCCAAACAGAATGTGAGTTTCCTGAATTCGTGGAGTATCTACTGATGGAACATTTATAAGCACATCAGCAAATTCAGCCATTCTGCCACCTGACGCCCCAGTTAAACAAACACATTTTAAACCAATTTGTCGAGCTATCCGAATCGCTTGAATAATATTTTCTGAATTTCCTGAAGTAGATATAGCCACTAGAACATCTCCTCTTTTCCCGACTGCCTGGACATAACGGGCATAAACCATTTCAAATCCGTAATCGTTTGAAACTGCAGTCATGAACGAACTATTTACATGACAAGCTTCAGCGTTAATCGGAATTCGATCCAAATAAAATTTCCCTGACAGTTCGGCAGCAAGATGTTGCGCATCCGCAGCACTTCCGCCATTTCCACAAAACAGCGTTTTATTACCTGAACGATAGGCTGAAACAATAATCTCTGATGCCTTTTGAATTTGTGCCATCAAATCTGAATCATTCAGAATTAATTGTTTCAATTCAATTGCATCTTTTATTCGGCTGGTTATGAGAGAAGTACAATCCATACAATTAAGGTTTCATTTCTATATTCTTTTTTTCATAATAAACAGGGAATAGTCATTAGTCATTAGGGAAAAAATTAAAAGTGACTTTTGAATGACTGATGAACATTTTCCATTGGCTATCTGGTTAGATATCGTTTTTAGTCGAAATACAAGTGGACAAGATTGCTACTGACTAATAACTCATTTCTTTTTCACTTCCCTTTGCTTGACGATAAACAGTGAAGAATGCCTGAACCATATTCGACCATGAAAATTTCTTTTTCTCTTCAATAACATTTGTTTCAAATTCAGTAATCCGTTCATTTTGATAAAAATCGAACAGAGCATCAGCAATCTGTTGACTATCAGGTTCAACTACGTAACCAATTTTTCGATCAGGAATTATTTCAGATAAACCACCAACATTGGTCACAAGCATCGGTTTATTAAAATGGTAACCAATTTGAGTAACACCGCTTTGAGTAGCACTTTTATACGGTTGAACAATCATATCAGCCGCGCTGAAATAAAGGTTAACTTCGTCGTCAGGAATAAAATCAGTACGTAATTCAATCAAATCCTCCAGATTTCTCTCTTTAATTAAGGTAAGATAAAGCACGGGATTGGAATAAAATTCACCGGCAACTAAAAGCTTTACCGGAAATTTGCGTAAACGTTCATCCGCAAAGGCATTGATCAGCAAATCAAGTCCTTTATAATCACGGATAAACCCGAAGAAAAGAAGATATCTTTTACTTGAATCGAGATTTAATTTTTGTTTGGCAAGTTCGAACGATAATTTTTCTCCATAATTATCGAAAATTGGATGAGGGCAAAACCCAAGCGGCAAGTCTTTTCGGAATGAACCGGTCTCAGTCAAGACGCTTTTCGACATAGCAATTAAACCATCAATTCGCTGAACAAAATAATTTGTCAGTAATCGATCACCTGGCCGATGCTCATGGGGAACGATATTGTCGGCCAGACATATAACAATGGTATGTTTGTTCTTTCGAATCATACCAGCAATCGTACCAAGACAAGGGGCTAAAGACGGCAACCAGTAACGTATTACAACCAGATCAGGTTTTTCCTTTCTAATTCGCCTACCAACTTTCAACCAGTTAAATAGATTTAACGAATTGATTGTTCGTTCAATACTTAAGTTTTCAGGAGCAGGCTTTCCACTGTACTGGGTTTTTCCGGGGAAAAGAAAAGACGGATACTGGACAGTAAATGTCTCAATTCCGACATCTAAACCCATGGAAACAAATTCTTGGGCTAATCGTTCATTTCCAGTTGCAATACCTCCCCGATAAGGGTAAGCCGGTCCTATAATTTTGATATTTTTTATCATTTTCCGTTTGAGTAGTTATTTACACTCATTTCATGTTCGATGTAGGTAATTATATCCTGAACTTGTTCTGGTTCGAACCATTGTATTTCATGATCACGACGAAACCAGGTCAGCTGTTTCCTTGCATATTTGCGTGTATTCCGTTTTATCAGATCAACAGCTTCCTCCAACGAACAAATTCCATCCAAATATGAAAACAATTCTTTATACCCAACAGTATTCAATGAATTTAAATTCCGATGTGGATAAACGGTTTTTGCTTCATCCAGAAGACCAAGATTCATCATGTTATCAACCCGCATGTTGATACGATTGTACAACATTTTTCTATCCTGGTTAATCCCGATTTTCAGAATCTTAAATGGCCTTTCCATTAACCTGTTTTTCCGGAAAGAGGTAAATGGCTTGCCTGTCATTTGGTGTATTTCAACCGCATGGAGCATTCGTTTTGGATTATTCAAATCGACTATCCGGTAATATTCCAGATCTATTTCGAAAAGTCTCTGCCGCAATGCGTCCATTCCATTTGTCTCGTACCATTGAATGACATCTTTTCTTATTGATTGATTGATGGTAGGTATATCATCAATTCCTTTGCAAATAGTGTCAATATATAACATCGATCCACCGGTAAGTATAAGCGGATTTTTATTTGGGAAAAGCTGATCGATAAGTTGAAGCGCTTCAGTTTCGTATTTACTGACATTGTAATAATCGAAGATTGATTTGGATTGGATGAAATGATGAGCAACAGCCTTTAATTCTTCAGCCGAAGGAACAGCAGTTCCAATACGAAGTTCACGAAAAAATTGACGGGAATCTGCAGAAATGATTTCAGAACAAAAATAGTTAGCCAATTTTATACTGATATCTGATTTTCCAACACCTGTAGGCCCCAAAACTATGATTAATGTATTCATCCAGTTCAATTGTATGAATCACAAAGATAGGCATTAATACAAAAAAGAAGGGGTCTTTTGAAGCCCCCTTTTTGTTATGCGTCCATTTCCCCAAAAATCTCATAATAATCTTCCAATTCACCAAAACTCTTGTACGAATCGTTTGCCTCAAGAAGCTCAACTTCAGGACTTTCATAATCGTTAATCAGAAATTGAACGGGTGCAATGCCCTTTTCATAAGCAACAAATGGTTCTTTTAAATCAGTTTTCATAAGTTTTTCCTTTAGTTCTATATAAAAAAAACGTTCATTAAAGAAATCAAAGACATAAACCAACTTTTGCCCGATTTCTGAGATATAATCTTTTACTTTTGAGTTTCGCATCGTTTGTAACTTCGGAGTGCTACTTCCCTCATCCAGTAAACTAATCTCTATTTGTTTTCTCCAATGAGCATCTGTCAAAAAAAAAGAAGCTAGCTGCGACTGGTCAAAATCCGATGTGTTTTGAATAGTCCTGTGTAGATCTTCAAAGGTATGTTCCGGACTAATATGAATCAAACGTTTAAAAACCGGGGTTTCAATTGATGATACTTCGAATATATAAATCATAAATTACGAAATTAACATTCAAAATTCATTTCAAATAAAATCCAAAAAGTAACGTCTTCAACGATTTCTCATATAAAAGGTTAGATCACAAATGTTAAAAAAAATTAAAATCAAATTTTGCACCACCTATTATATTGAATATCTGACACATGGTCAAATCAACACGGAATTCAGATAAAATGCATTCTGGAAAAATTGAATAGTAGCTACAATTGGTCGTAAAAAAATATGTTCGAACCCCTTGTTCGCATATCAAGAAATAGAACGCATGTAATTATTTTTGAACTTGTGTGACATATTAAGAGCTCATCAAATAAATTCGATATGAGATTTGGAACGCTCTTTTTTGAAAACCTGAAGATCGCACTACAATCAATCCGGACCAACCTACTTCGGACTACCTTAACGGTCCTGATAATTGCAATAGGTATTACTGCTCTGGTAGGAATT
>Ga0302292_1001060_pt1 | contig 18173 bp, 19 predicted proteins | sample III_Fen_N2_1_FD_194553 | JGI IMG/M metagenome (GOLD analysis project Ga0302292, IMG submission 194553) | Peat permafrost microbial communities from Stordalen Mire near Abisko, Sweden - III_Fen_N2_1 | ecosystem: Environmental > Terrestrial > Soil > Wetlands > Permafrost | place: Sweden: Abisko...
TCTTTTGTCTTCTCTCTAAAGCTGTTTCAAAAATTCAACAAAGCTGATAATCTTGTCATACAACAGTGGAATGCTGATGATCGAAACAATAAATATGATTCCATACAAAATGTAATATTGTAATTTCCCGTTTTGAAAAAACCTGAATCGTCCTAAGAATAACTTTAAATTTGTGATCGGATAATCGATGAACCACTTTTCAACCTTATCATAGGGCCGGGTTTCAAGATAGGCTTCTTTTGGAAATATCCCCTGTACCTCTTTTTCTTTTTTGAAAATAAGAAATATCATTCCAAAAAGTTTGCTGTATGTTTTTACAAACGAACTGGCCGTATATTGAATTTTCGCCGTTGGTGCTGTATAAGCACAATTCCAGGTTGACGATACCGTTACTGTTCTTTTCCGAAGTATAAGTTTCCTGATACCCAGCATAAGTACTATAAAAAGTATCAGATACCAGCTCGCATGACTGATAGAAATCAATGCTTCAATTCCGTTTCCCTGAAACGATGTAAAAGGAATTTTATGTATTCCCGTAAAAAGCTGAACAGGTTGTATCAGCAGGTCTAAAAAAGCTCCCGGAAACATCCCTATAAACAGAATAAAAGCGGCAATGATATATAAAGGAATCAACTGTTGAATCGGAACTTCTTTGATCTCATGATGAAATGTATGCCTTGGATTCCCTAAAAATACCACTCCGAATGCTTTGGTAAAACAGATCATAGCCAATCCGCCAATTACTACCAATGCCATTACAGTAAATGAGACTCCAATTAATGTAGCAGTATAGGCGTTTTGCATCCAGTTAAATAAACCCGTATACAGGATAAACTCTGAAATAAATCCGTTAAAAGGTGGTATCCCGCATATGGCAATGGCTGCTATTAAAAACAGAATCGCCGTTTGTGGCATTTTTTTTACCAATCCACCCAGCTTCTCAATATCCAGTGTGTGCGTTGCCTGATAGACATTCCCCGCCGTGAAAAATAAGAGCGATTTGAATAACGAATGATTCAGGGTATGCAATAAAGCCCCTGCAAATCCCAACGAGCATAATGCCGGATTATTGGATCCCAATCCGATACACCCCAATCCAATCCCAATGCCAATGATTCCAATATTTTCAATGCTGTGATACGCCAGCAGTTTTTTCAGATTGTGTTGTAATATTGCCAGCATTACTCCATAGATCCCCGAAACGATCGACATGATAAGAATAATACACCCGACGGTCGTATAATCTAAGTCAATCAGCAAAAGCATTCGAAGGATACCAAATATACCTATTTTAATTAATACCCCCGACATGATCCCCGAAATATGTGCCGGTGCAGCGGGATGCGCATAAGGCAACCAGGTATGAAAAGGTACAAAGCCTGCTTTTATGGCAAAACCAATAAAGAAGAATAAGAAAAGCATCAACGATAGTGCCCCCGAATGCGTCATTGAATAACTGTGAATGGCACTGAAATCGTAACTGCCTGTCTGACTGGCTACCCATATGAACCCAATCATGAGAAAAAGGATCGAAACGTGCGATTGAATCAGAAAATTAATGCCTGCCCTTACCGTTGCTACTTTCTCATGCTCAAATATTATGGTCAAAAATGCCGAAAGAGCCATAAACTCCCAGGCTACCAGAAATGCAATACTGTTTTGTATGACACAAAGACTGACCAGCGATACATGGAGAATAATAAAAAGGATGCCATGCAGATTTATATTTTTAGGCTGATCCATATACGCCTTCATATAAAACAATCCATAGAATCCCCCGGTAAGAAATGAAAAGTTGATAACCAGTATAAACCAGGCCGAAAGGGCATCGATATGAATCTGAATGGGGCCGCTTACCAGGCTGCCGGGCAGTATGATATCGAAATTCTGACCTGATAATCCCAGGAAAGCAAGATAACCTGTCAGGGTCGCAATGATACTGATTGCCGAATACACAACAATGGCTTTTCCTTTCATTTTCAGAAAAGGAATAAGGCTCATGGCAATGAACGGAATTAGTACAAAGACCCACACAAAGTTCATAATACGATATTGAAAATCGTTAATAGAAAAATAGCCAGAATAAATACGATCCCATACAAAACATACGATTGAATTCGTCCGTTTTGAATAAATTTGAAATAATTTGCCGCATAAATCAGTTGATTGGTTACGACATGTATAAACCGGAACTCAAAAAAATCGTGATAGTGCGAAACGTATTTTTTATTTTTAGGGAAGATCTCTCCTTTTTTCAGTTCTTCATATTGCTTTCTTTCGATAACGATAAAATTAAACATTTTACTCAGCGATTTTGAAAATGATTTCGCTGTATATTGTATTTTGCTTGTTGGAGCTGTATAACCACAACCCCAGGTTGGTCCTGTAATTTGAGGTCTCCCGCGCATTATAAAAACACGAATACCCCAAAATGTCCCTGTTATGGCAATGAATAATAAAGAATACAGGCTTATATCACGCATGATCGAAATATAACCCGTAAATTCCCATGGCATAGGAACCACCGTGTTTTTGGTGAAACCTGTAAGAATATTGCCGATTACTCCGAGATAGATTTGCGGAAAGAGCGAAACACTCAACATCAGTACGATGATGATATATTGAGGAACCAGCATTATTGAGCTCACTTCGTGCGGTTTATGTGCCAGCGGTTGACGTTGGTTTCCTAAGAAGATCGTACCGAATGTTTTGGTAAACGTCAGAATGGATAATCCCCCGATAACGCTTAAACCGGCGAAGGAGAGCACCATGATAATGATCTGATCCATACTCTGCAATTTAAGGCCTTCTATCAGTCCGCTGTAAATCAGAAATTCGGAGATAAAACCATTGAAAGGAGGTATCCCGCCAATTGCAATTGACCCAATCAGGAAAATAACGGCCGTTCGGGGCATGCTTTTTATTAGTCCACCCAGCTTTTCCATATCACGGGTATGGGTTTGTTGATAAACAGATCCGGCAGAATAAAATAACAACGATTTGAACAGTGAATGATTCAGCACGTGTAAAAGTGCCCCTCCAAAACCGAGATAATATAATACAGGTACGTTATTTCCCAACCCGATCAATCCGATGCCTATTCCAATGCCAATAATTCCAATGTTTTCTATGGTGCAATACGCCAGCATTTTTTTAAAATCACGATGTACAGCCGCATTTATAATCCCGTATAATCCGGTTAAAACGGAAAGAATAATCACGATTTCGCCTAATACCAGGTAATCGCTTTTCAGGTAGGAAGCCACCCTGAAAATGCCATAAATCCCAAGCTTTACAATGACGCCGGACATAACGCCCGAAATATGTGATGGGGCTGCCGGATGAGCATGCGGCAACCAACTGTGAAATGGTATAAAACCGGCTTTGAGTCCAAATCCGGCAAAGAATACCAGGAAGAGCCAGATGTTGCTGTTCATTCCGAAGTAGGTCGTAAATGTATCAAAACTAAAGGATCCTGTCTGAAAGTACAACCAGACAAAACCTAAGGTCAGAAACACCACACTGATATGCATTTGAACCAGGTAGTTGATACCGGCTTTCAACGTTTTCGGATTGTTGGCATCGAAAATGACCAGCATCATCGATGATAAAGACATCACTTCCCAGGCAATCAGGAATACAAGTCCGTGTTGAATCATACATACCCACACCATGGACAGTTGAAACAGGATATATAAAATCCAGTGCATGGTCAGTTTTTTTGACGGATTGTCATACGTTTTTAAATAGCCTGTGCCATAGAAAACCCCGGTTATGCAGGTGAAATTGATGATCAATATAAACCAGGCAGACAATTCATCGATACGAATGATTATATCACCCATGATACTGCCACCATAAAAGGTAAAGCTGACCGTTTGTCCTGCTAACACAACGATAGCTAACCAACTTGTTGCTATTGCATTGAGTACAACAGCACATGATGCTGCGTAAGCTTTCATTTTTACGGGAACAAATAGCAAGACAATGACAGCCAGAAATGCGATGATCCAGCTCAAATTAATCAATTCAACCATGAAATAATGTATTATTTGTAATACAAAATTACGATAAAATCAGAATGAATGTTCTTATAAGCTCAGTTTTATAGTTTTTATAATTTTAAAGTGCACTAAATTAACTATTTATGCAGTTTCTTCAAAATAAATAGATCTCGTAAAATTCGGCTATTTTCAGACCATTCGGTTGAATGTGTTAAATCTAATTTCCATTTGTGTTCTGTTTCAGCAGAAAAATATCTTCAAAGTTCAGGTTTTCTTTTCCACTTCCTTTCGGATCATGAATATACTCTTTCGGGTTCAATTGTAAGCATTAATCTTTGCAATTAAAAAAGCAAAGAACTATGAAATCAGAAACCAGGACAAGAAACAGTCTTATCCAATTGTATCCGACAGCCTTGAGTTTGGATAATCCCGTCAATCATTTTGCGAAAAAGAGCAATAAAGCATAGCCTCTTTTGCCACCAGGATTAAAAAATGATTATGATTATTTCCAAAAGCAGCTAATCCATCAAAAAATTAATTCTGCTATGTTCTCTAGGGTTATCTGATTTATTTAAGAAAAATAGCGGATTATTGTATTTTATATTTATATTTGTATTCTGAATAAATATCTGGCACTGAATGGTTATGGTTTGGTTTTGGATCGGTTTTGGATCCGTAGCTATCTTGATATATCAGCCACTTAACATTCATTTATTCGCGCTATATATGCCATATACCTATAAAGGTATATGGCATATTTTTTGGAAATAAATGAAAGAATTATTGTTCACAAAACCAATCCAAAACCAATCCAAAACCAATCCAAAGCCAATATAAGAATAATAACTAAATGGGATGGCAAGGAATATTTCCGGTATATTAACCTCCGAAGGCTTATCTTGCTGCTTGTATTGACTGACTTCGGCACAAAACACGACATGATATTTTAACCGGTACTAAAACTCAATTAGAAAAAGTATTCCGGTTTTCGCCCTAAGTAATTGTAGATATTTCATGATCTATTTGCTCAATCTATAATAGACATAATTTCAGCACGATGCATTTCTTAATCCATCATTATAAATCACCTAAGTAACTCTCTCAATTATTTTAATTTGTTATCCTGTTTGTAATGTGGTTCAACTGTTTACTGTAAAATTGCGAATGTTTTTAAACAGTTCTATAATAATCATGTTAATTAACTAATTAAAATAAACAAATGTTGTAAGCTGTCGGTTATATAGCTTTTATTCATAGTAATAATTTTTAATTCCTAAGATTATGAAAAAAAATATACTTTTTATTTTCGTATTATTACCTGTTTTAGCAAATTCACAACTGAAAATTAACGAAATAATGCCGAAAAATGTTTCGGGTATAATGGACGATTCATATAATTGCAGCATGTGGGTGGAGTTGTTTAATACTTCTAAGACCACTTCGTATGATCAGGGTTTATATTATTTCACGGACAAGCTGAAAGATCCGAAAAGATGGAAACCGGAAGCCGGATTAATTGCTCCTGAAGGTTTTAGTATCCTATGGTTTGAAAGACCTGAAATTAAAAACCATGCGACATTTAAACTGGAACCATCCGGTGGAAAATTATATTTATTAAATGAGGAACTTCAGGTGGTTGATAGTGTTATCTATCCGGCTCAATATCGAAATGTTTCGTATGGAAGAAAAACGGATGGAGTCGACGAGTGGGTTTTTTTCGATCAATACAGTGCCGGAACATCTAATAACGGAAAAAAAAGTTTAATTGAACAGAGTCCGGATCCTGTTTTTGAGACCACAGGCGGATTTTATTCATCTGCTATTCATGTGAAATTTGTAACGCCAGCCGCGGGTGACACTATTTATTACACGACCAATAGTTCTGAACCTACCCTTACGAATTCGACCTATTACATACCTGATTCGGAAATACCGGTTGACAAGACTACGAATATACGGGCAAAATGTATTTCTGCACAAAAACTCCCGGGTAATGTTGTTACCTCGACATTCTTTATCGGTGAGCGTAATTTCAATCTGCCGGTAGTTTCTATTGTGACCAACCAGGCTAATCTGACGAACGACACAATTGGAATATATGTGGCAGGAACAAACGGAAAAACCGGATTTGGAATGAGTACACCGGTAAACTGGAATCAGGATTGGGATCGTGCAGCAAATTTCGAATTATTCGATACAACGAAAGTGGTCCGGCTGAATCAAGAACTGGATATTTCTATTGCCGGGAGTTATTCGCGGGTTTTTCCGGAAAAATCGTTGAAGATTAACCCCAAAAAGAAATTTGGAAACAATAAGCTCCCATATGATATTTTTAAAGCTACCAAACCAAACCACAACTACCGGAGCATTTTGTTACGAAACTCAGGAAGTGATTTCCAGTGTTCTATGATGCGTGATGCATTTATGCAATCGCTGATAATAAAACGAATGGATCTGGATTATCAGGCTTATGAACCGGCAATCTGCTTTCTGAATGGTGTCTATTCCGGCATTGAAAATCTGCGTGAAAGAAGTGATGAAGATTTGATCTATTCTAACTATGGTTTAAATGAAGAAGACATTACCTTGTTAGAAAGAAGAGAAATGAATACAGACACCGGTTATTTGAAATTAACGGATTACGTTACGAATAATGATGTTACAAATGATGATGTTTATAAAAATGTTGGGAACATGATGGATGTAGATAACTACATGAGTTATTTTTTGTCGGAAATCTATTATGGAAATGATGATTGGCCTGATAATAACGTCAAATCATGGAAGAAAAACGTGAATGGGAAATGGAGATGGATCTTATTTGATACAGATAATGGTTTTAATCTCTATGACTTTCGGCTCTATAATGTAAATTCATTGTCAGTAGCGCTGGGAGAAGACCCGGTAAAAGTTCCGGAAAGTTGGTCAACTATATTACTAAGGCGTTTGATCTTAAACGAAACCTTCCGTAATAAGTTTATTGACAGATTTAGCATTCATCTGTCTTCTACTTTTGAAACAAATCGGGTTAATCATATCATGGACAGCCTGGCAGCAAAGATCAGGTATGAAATTGCATTCCATAAAGCGAAATATGGAGATCGTGACTTCGAACAGGATCTGATTATAATGAAACATTTTTCCCTGTATCGTCCGGATAAGATGCTGGGTTTTATAAGTGACAGGTTCCTTAATTCTGCGGCTGTTCAGGCTGTTGAAATAAGTTCAAATAATGATAAAGCAACCTATAAATTGAACAATGAAGCTATTATTGACCCGAAAATTAATCTCAAGACATTCAAGAACAGATCAATTGTTCTTGAAGCTAATCCAATCGCCGGATTCAAATTCAAGCAATGGGAACTATTAAGACCCACCTCCTTTGCAATTAATCTGAGCCCTTATGGTAGTAACTGGAAATATTTTGACGGGAGTTCAACTCCGGCAACTAACTGGACTAAGCCGGCTTATAATGATGAAGCGTGGAAAAGCGGGGATTCCCCTCTGGGTTATGTGAGCAATGGAGTAGTTACAACCATAAGTTATGGACCTGATGTCGCCAACAAATATCCCACTGCATATTTCAGAAAAAATATTACTATAAACGACATTGACACAAAACTAAATTATTTAATTACTGTTATTGTAGATGATGGTGCTGCAATATATGTGAATGGAACTGAGATCGGTCGTTCTAATTTACCTGGCGGACCGTTGCTCTTTAATACATTAACTCCCATATCCAATAACAATGACACCGTTACTTTTAATGTGCCACGTGAATTAATAAAAGAAGGAAATAATGTAATTGCGGTAGAAGTTCATCAAAATACGGTTATAAGTTCTGATATGTTCTTTAATTTTCAATTGACCTGTGATGAGGGGAGTAAGGAGATTTCAGCAAACCCGGCTCATGTTGTTCCGGTATCTAAAGAATTTTATAAAGCTGTCTATGAAGAATCAGTTATTCAAGAACCCGATACAATCTATAATGTGGTACTAAATGAGTTTGTATCAAGCAATAGTTTAATTCAGGATGAATTTGGTGGCAAAGATGATTATATTGAATTGTATAATAATGGTTCCGAAGCAGTGAATATCGCAGGTTGGTACCTGACTGATACACCATCAAACAGAACATTATCTCAGGTTCCTGCAACCGATCTTTCAAAAACACTGATCCCTTCAAAAGGAAGAATTGTGATCTGGGCAGATGATCAGTCTAATCAGGGAGTATTGCATGCCGGCTTCAAATTAAGTCAGAACGGTGAAACCGTTATTCTGTCAAAAAGAAATAACTCGGGCAATTTAATAGTTGTTGATTCAGTAGCTTTCCCATTTATAGATTCAAACATGAGCTATTCAAGGGTTCCGGATGGAGCCGCTAACTGGGTGATTCAGGCTCCTACGTTTAATGTAACAAACTCAATAATTACCGGAGTTGTGAAAAGACAAGAAACCATTCGGGTTTATCCTACACTGGTGAATGAAACAATAAACATTGAGAATGCACAGGGGCAGAAAATAACTCTTATTGATCTTACCGGAACTGTAATCATCGAACGGAACTGTCAATCGTTTAAAGAACAAATTCAAATAGGGCAGTTACAACGAGGGGTTTATATTGTTGTTGTCGGAGCAGAAAACTACAAAATCGTGAAACTATAACAAAATTATGAATACATAAATCAAAGTCCCGGTTTTCTCTGTCGTATTTATTTGGATTAAGATAATTAATTATCAACCAATAAAAAAAAGACACATCCTGTTGTGTCTTTTTTTATTGATTGCACTGTGACTGTTGAAGCTCTTTGATTAAGTATCCGGGACTGTTTTGCTATAAAACGAAACGATACATTCATCAACGTTTCTAATTTCATTCGGGTTGAAAGGATGTCATTTGTGTGCTGTTTCGTAGGCCAGTAAACCAAAGTTCAAATAAATATAGTTTAATCTATAATTCAAGTTACTTAAAAGACTATTTTTGCAACATAATTCGTTTTCTGTTTTATTGAGGAACGAACTATCTATTTTAATTATCAAATTTACATTATTCATTATGAAATATAAAAATTATGTGGAAACTCAATCAATTTAATTATAGTCGCAGGCTTTCCGATACCATTCGGGTTGGAAATATGCTTTTAGGAGGCGTTCAACCTGTACGAATTCAATCAATGGCAAATACCGATACGAATGACATTGCTAATTCTACAGCACAGTGCATACGGATCGTAGAAGCAGGAGGGGAATTGGTCCGCTTTACAACGCAGGGGGCTCGTGAAGCTGAAAATTTAAAACTAATACACGATGCAATCCGCCTGCAAGGATGTAATGTTCCGTTGGTTGCCGATATCCATTTTAATGCCAATGCTGCCGATGTGGCTGCAAGAAATGTTGAGAAAGTCCGTATTAATCCCGGAAATTATGTCGCAAGTGTAAAAGGAAGCGATACTTCCGATTATACGATTGAAGAATACGAGCTGGAATATGAAAAGATAAAAGCCCGCTTTATTCCCTTTTTAAATATATGCAAAGAAAATAATACAGCCATTCGTATAGGGGTTAACCATGGTTCATTAAGCGAACGAATCATGAATCGATATGGGGATACTTCCCGCGGTATGGTAGAATCGTGTATGGAATTTCTCAGGATTTGCAGAGCGGAGAATTTCAGAAATGTGGTCATTTCCATGAAAACATCGAACACAGTATTGATGGTCCAGTCCGTCAGGTTGATGGTGGCTGAAATGGAGCGTGAAGGACTTCATTTTCCAATGCATTTGGGAGTTACCGAAGCCGGTGACGGGGAAGATGGACGAATAAAATCGGCTGTAGGAATCGGTGCCTTACTGGGTGATGGTATCGGTGATACCATACGTGTCTCATTAAGCGAAGACCCGGAAGCTGAAATTCCGGTAGCAAAAGCACTGGTATCGTATATTACGGAGCGTACCAATCATTTCCCGATTGAAGCCCTTGAAAATAAGGTATTTTCTATTTATGAATACAACCGTAGAATAACAATCCCGGTTTCAAATATCGGCGGCGACTATGTTCCGGTGGTTATTGCATCCGCAAATGGACATCATGGTCTTGTTCCGGATTATGTTTTGTCAGAGAATAAAATTCAAAACAGCTATGGTGAATCGTACACCGTTTATTCTGTGGATGACATTAAATTGTTCGTAAACGATTCATCTCAAATCAAGTTTCTTAAGATGACTTATCCCGAACTGACCCCTTTGATCCTTGGACAGTTAACAAAACGTAATGATGTGGTGGTGATTCTGCAAACCAGTCATAAAAACGGAGTCGCTGAACAACGTGCTTTCTTTCATACTTTGATGAATGCCGGTTGCACTGTACCCGTTGTACTGAGCCGGAGCTATTCAGAGAATGATCTCCAGCTATTTCAGGTAAAGTCAGCAGCTGATCTGGGAGTGCTGTTTATTGATGGTTTTGGGGATGGAATCTTACTTGAAAATAAAGGAAGTCTTTCAGTAGAGGAAGTTAATTCTGTTGCTTTCGGTATTCTGCAAGCATCAAGAGTCAGGGTTTCTAAAACAGAATTTATATCATGCCCCGGTTGCGGACGTACTATGTTTAACCTGCAAACTGTGATTGCTAACATAAAGGCACGAACTTCTCACCTGAAAGATTTAAAGATCGGGATCATGGGTTGCATTGTGAACGGACCCGGTGAAATGGCTGATGCCGATTATGGCTACGTGGGTGCCGGACGTGGGAAAGTAAGTTTATACAAGAAAAAGAATTGTATCCAGCGAAATATTCCCGAGACTGATGCTGTAGAAAAATTAATTGAATTAATTAAGGTGAATGGCGACTGGCATGAGTAATTGGTTAATTGGTTGATTAGTTAACTGGTTGATTGGTTAATTAGTTAATCGGTTGAATGGCTGAGAATATCATTCTTTAGTTTTAAATAGTAAATAGTAAATGAATAAATAGTAAATAAATTTATTGTTGAAGCATTTCCATATGGCAGCAAAGGACTTCACCCGTGAGTTCATCTCTCAGGTGAAGTCCATTTCCCTCACAATATTTATACGATTTGCAGATCGCACATTTCCCGGTTCTGGTCCATGAACGTTCCCTCATAATTTGGTAACGTTCATTCCATACAGTCATAAAATCGTCGGTGTAAATATTGCCCTGTATATAATCGGCTCTTAAACCGGGACATGCACTGATGGACCCATCTACCAACACGGATCCGATATGTATACCTGCCTGGCAAAAGAAGGGGCTATCCCGGACTTCCAGTTCGTAATTGCCCAAATACCCTTCACAACCGTACGAAACATTGATCATCCCTTGTTTTCGTGTGAGTTTGATAAATTCCATTAAACAAATAAAATCATGTTTCGAAAGTTGAAGTAATGGATTGTCTTTTGCACGTCCTTTTGGAAAAACGGTGAACAACCGCCAGCGGCTCACTCCTTTAATTATAAATAAGTCCCTGATTGCCTCCAGGTCATTAATGTTTCTTTTATTGATGCAGGTGACGACATCATACATCAAATCAGGTGTCGCTACCACAAGATCAAGAGCACTGATTGCTTTATCCCACGAACCGCTTTTCCCACGGAACCAATCATGGGTTTCCGGATTCAAACCATCCAGGCTGATGGTAATGGATCGCAATCCGGCACGTAATAAAGCGTTGAATCTTACAGGAGTTAATCCATACCCATTTGTAACCATACCCCAGGGAAAGCCGCGCTTGTAAATTTCTTCACCGCACTGTTCAAGATCCCTGCGCATTAAAGGTTCACCACCGGTAATTACGACCATGGTTTTGTTGGGCGAGACATGTGGAATAATTGAGTCAAGTACTTTTAGAAAATTGCTGAGGGGCATGTCGGGTGACAAGGCTTCTTTGGAACAATCGCTGCCGCAATGGATACAATTCAGGTTACATCGCAAGGTACATTCCCAAAACAAATAAGTCAGCTCGTGTAACTTGTATTGGTTCTGTTTATGTTGCTGAAAGAGTGAAAGAATGATTTTCTTTTTTATATCCACGGGATCTTATTTCTTTTTAAGTTTAAAATCCATTGTTTTCAAGGCTTTACCATTATACCAACCTTTACCCCCTGAAAGATCGGAAAGTTTGAAGACTATATCCAATTGTTTCGATGAAAATTCACCCCCGTTTGCAGGTCCGTCAATGTCACTTACTTTTACATTGAATGAAAGATCCTCTAATGGGAAAGTTTGAAATTGAGCGTCATATTTACCGGAACTATCTGTTCCTTTGACTGCCAGGGTATCAACATGGGTAAAAGTAGTATCCTTTTGAACAGTCGTCACTGAACGGGAAATAGTTACCTGCACATTCTTAACAGGGGCGGAAGTGATGCTGTCGGTCACAGTTCCATTGATTTCATAATCAGCATGTGGAACTCCATATTCAGCCACCGGAGAGTGAATCAAGTTACAACCTGTTAATAACCCGATAAGCCCGAGCAGGGTTATGGTAATTCTTTCGTATGGTTTAATAATCAGTCTTTTCATTTAAGTAAGTGAGGATTGGTTTGTGGAATTGTAAAGTTTGAAACAGTACCGGCAGGTGCACCATACATAGGTACAATCCCATAGGCAGGAATCGGTTCGTCCGTTTTGCAGGATGCCAGTATAAAAGCAGAAAACAGGATAGCGATTAACAATTTGTCGTAAAGTTTTAAGGTGAACTTTTCCATTCTTTGATTTTTTAATTGCCTGATATTCTTTAGATGCCAGTTAGTGTCTAAACGTTGCACAGACCATAAAAAAAGTGGAAACAAACAAGTTATGAAACCATTTTGTCCTGTTAAAAAATGAAACGACAAATATATAAAAATCATTTTAAATTAACGTTTAAATTAACGTATAATTCTGTTCATCTTCAAAATGGAATGAAACATGCTATTCAACCACAATCCGGAACTTTTTTGTTATTTTTGCAACATAATCAGGTTAAATACATTTGTACAGATGAAAAAACTCCTTTTATTTGTTTTGGTATTACTTTGTGATTTCTCAATCTATGCCCAAAACGGGGTTGAACAAAAGTATTTATTGACTATGAAAACGAATACTTACGGACTGTCAATACTCAGTCTGACCGATCCATATCTTTCACCCCTGACTTATACCGGCAACGGAATCCAGTTTGAGCATGAGAGCCGTAGATGTTGGTCGGAAACAAATACCCGCTTGTCCATTCAAAGTAAGTTGGATTTGGATGCTGGATTGTTACAGAATCCCGCACAAAACAGTAACATGACTTACGTAGCGGTGAACTACTCAACGGGTCTGCATTATAAATTCAAACCGGTGAATGGATGGTTGTTCCTGGCTGGTGGCAGTTGGGATATTGGGTTAGGATATAAAAATGTGGCACGTAATGTTAATAATCCGGGAAATGTTGATCTGGCAACCAATTTAAATTTGTCAGGTATCGCAATGTATGATCTCCAATTAAACAGGAGGACGTATCGGTTACAACTGTCTGTAGAAACACCCCTGATCGGATGGATGTATGTTCCGTTGCAAGGGGCTTCTTATTATGAAATGTTCAGGTTGGGAAATCTTTCCGGGATCTCCCATTTTAGTTCCGTATTCAACAGGCGTGGAATCAATCCAAGACTTAGTGTTGATGTCCCGTTCAAGCGGTCGGTATGGCGGGTTGGAATACAATACCGGAAACTTCAATATAAAGCCAACGATATGGTTTTCGATCGTAAAGAAACGAGTCTGATACTTGGAACTACCTTTGATGTAGTCCATTTTGGTGGACGTATGCGAAAAGCTCCAACGAGTTTCATATCACCGACCGATTAAACTGAATGGATGATACCTCATTTGCAATTAAAGTTACCTGATTTATGAAGAATTATAGTTTCATTTTCCTGTTAGTAGTCCTGTTATTGCCATCGTGTATGAACGAACCTACAGTGCAGCCCAATACTTATGAAGGCAACTTTCAGTCTCTATGGAAGATCATCGATACGCGCTATTGTTACCTCGATTATAAACAGATTAACTGGGATTCAATTTATACGGTATACCATCGACAGATTCCTTCAGTAACAGGCGGGATTACGTTTTTCGATTTAATGGGCAAAATGTTGAATGAACTAAAGGATGGGCATGTAAATCTTTATTCCGAATTTGATATTAGCCGCTATTGGAAATGGTATCAGGATTATCCTTCAAATTTCAGTTCAACACTGATTTACACTGACCGCTATCTGGGTAAAAATTACAGGATTGCCGGTGGATTGAATTACAGGGTAATTGATAATGGCCGCATTGGATATATTTATTACGGTAGTTTCTCCGATCCGTTTTCCGATTCTAATATAGCTTCGGTAATGAGCTCCTTTTCAAAATGTCATGCCCTGATTATCGACGTGCGTGATAATGGAGGCGGATCATTGGATTATTCGAAACAGCTGGCTTCCTATTTCTTTAAAAACGATACTGTCACCGGTTATATCCGGCATAAAACAGGTGATGGACATTCCGATTTCTCAAAACCTGTTGAAATAATTACTACGGCTCATAAAACGATTCAATGGCAACGTCCGGTAGCAATTCTTACCAACCGGATGTCATTCAGTGCAACCAATGATTTTGTGAACCGAATGACCCAAGCACCACATGCCATTATTGTCGGTGACAGAACAGGTGGTGGTGGCGGACTTCCGCTTTCCAGCGAATTGCCCAACGGCTGGTTGGTGCGCTTTTCATCATCCCCTATGTACGATACAAATATGCAGAATACCGAATTCGGTATAGCTCCTAATATTTCAGTTGCACTGACAGCAACTGATCAGGCAAATGATATTGATACGATTATTGAACGTGCGATAGCAGCACTGAAATAGAGGTGAGAAGTAAGGGGTGAGGAGTAAGTACAAGAACTCTAAATCCTTACCTCTTACTCCTTACCTCTTACTCCTTGAAAAAATGAAGAAACTAAAAATAACAGAAATGAATCGCCTCACTGTCGAGGAATTCAAAGAACAAACCAAGACGCCTTTGATTGTAGTGCTCGATAATGTACGAAGCCTGCACAATGTAGGATCTGTATTTCGGACAGCCGATGCTTTCCTGGTAGAAGGCGTTTATTTGTGTGGCATTACCAGCACACCCCCACATGCCGAAATACATAAAACGGCATTGGGTGCTGAAAATACCGTTGAGTGGAAGCATTATGAAGATACTCATGTGGCTTTGTCTGAATTAAAAGCACAGGGATACATTGTCTATGCCATCGAACAGGCTGTAGGCAGTACAAAACTTCCGGCCCTTAAACTGGATGCAACTAAAAAGTATGCTGTCATTCTGGGAAACGAAGTGAAAGGTGTTCAACAAAGTGTCGTGGATGCTTGTGACGGTTGTATCGAGATCCCGCAATTCGGTACGAAACATTCTCTGAATGTGAGTGTGACGGGAGGAATTATTATTTGGGAATTCTTTAAATTAATGACCCATAAAGGGGAATGATTTAGTAACAAAAAAGATTTTATAATATGAAAAATGATTGGAGAGATAAACTAAACGAAATAAAGGAAGTCGTGCCGCAGGTTAAAGAGACGCCACCTTCAACAATTATTAAACCGGCAAAGAAGCGTCAGGTAGAACCTTTGCGTGTAGAGCTCGACAAGCGTAATGGAAAACCGGCCACGTTGGTAACCGATTTTAAAGGTATGGACGGTGAACTGAAAGAACTGGCCAAAACACTGAAAGTAAAATGCGGTGCCGGTGGCTCCTCACGTGACGGGGAAATACTGGTGCAGGGTGATTTCAGGGTGAAGATTGCAGAGATATTGCTGGATATGGGGTTTAAGGTGAAGAAGATAAACTTTAAATAATGAATTGAAGAGATTTTTTAAATTGATTTTTTTTCTGGTAATTGTTGTATATTTGTATTCATAAAATCTAAATAATGCTTTTAATTTGACTGTAAAATGATGACAAGATGATTGATATTAACAGGCAAATAGTTTATTGGCTTACTGGTGCTGAAGAAGATTTGGAATCTGCAAAGATTTTAATTGGAAGTAATCGATTATTGCACGGTTTGTTCTTTTGTCATTTAGTTATCGAAAAAGCAATAAAAGCTCATGTAGTGAAATAGACATTAGATATCGCTCCACGTTCACATAATCTTTTGTATTTATCTGAAATGGCGAAATTAGAATTTGATGAAGAAGATGAGATATTTCTTGGAATATTAATGAAATATCAACTTCAGGGAAGATATCCAGACTATAATCCGGCTATTCCTGATAAATTAAAAGTAAATGAGTATTTAATCAAAACTGAAAAAATATTATTATGGCTACAAATGAAGTAATTGAATTATTAAGGAAATATATTTTGCTTTTAAATAGCGAAGGGATTTCGGTTTATAAAGCATTTTTATTTGGAAGTTACTCAACCAATACTGCAACAGAAATAAGTGATATAGATGTCATGATCGTTTCTGATAACTTTGATGAAACAGACGATAAAGCAGCAGGTAGAATGTGGAAACTTACAAAAAATATAAATACGAAAATTGAACCATTTTTAATTGGAAAGAATAAATTTAATGATGATATTTCTTCTCCATTGGTAAATATGATAAAATTAAATGGAATTGAGATTGCATTGACTTAAATATAAAAATAAATCATGAAATTGGAACTATAATATCTAAAGACATTACATACGATTTATAACAGAGTATTCAACAGTATTTTTTAATATTTAAGCTCAATACATCTTTATAACTTATAAATTGCAGGTGTAATATACTTAATTTCAGATACAACAGTCATCTATTGTTCAAATGTATTTAATTTTACCTCTGAACTTTTCATAGCGATTTTAGTTTAATTCAAAACGATATATGTATATTTGCATCGAATAATTTAATTGCTCACTGATATGATACACACAGTAAAAATTGACGATACAACCCGAAACGGGAAGAAAATCATTACTGATTTACGCCGTTATCGTAAGGGGGTGGAGTTTGAAAATCCTGCTGAGACAGGTATAGTTCCAGAAGGATATATGACCTCTGACGAATTTAGTGATAGATCTAAAAAAGATTTAGACGAAATTTGTAGAAAACATGGTCTTTTATAGTAATAATGCAAGGAAAGATTTAAAAAATATATTTGATGAATTACTGACTTGGTCTAAACATCAATTAGAGTATAATCATGTAGTTTTATATCACAATGATATTTTAGAAATTTGTAATTCATTAGATTCAAAATCTGTACATTTCAATACCCGTTGCAGCATTCATAAACATTATGGTGAAAAGGTACATACTTATAGACGCAGCAAGCAAACCGTGTGGTACATCATCTATAACCTCGACCAACATGGAAATGTTTTTATCCAATAAATAATATCAAACTATAAGACTGTAGCCGGAACAAAATAGTTTCGGCTATTTTTTAAAAAAGTGGTTTTCCCCAATTTGAATGATGCAATCTTAATAATGATTTAATTCGTATGCTCAACATCTATCGTGCCTCTGCCGGTTCGGGCAAAACATACCGGCTTACGCAAGACTATATTCATTTATTGTTCGATCCAAAGAAGGAACGCGCTCATCGTCGTATTCTGGCAGTAACGTTCACCAACAAAGCAACCGATGAAATGAAATCACGCATTCTGAAGGAACTGCATGCCTTGTCGCAAGGTGAACGGTCTGATTACAGGGCGGGATTAATGGCTGAATTCCGTATGGATGCTCAGATGGTGAATGAACGGGCAAAACATATTCTCACTACCATACTGCACGATTATTCATCCTTTTCCATTAGTACCATCGACCGTTTCTTTCAACAGGTCATCCGCTCATTTGCCCGGGATATCGGGGTGCATGGGGGATATAACCTTGAACTGGATAACTCGTCGACTTTAGAACAATCGGTGGATAATCTCTTTCTTGACCTTTCAAAGGATGAAAACAAACAACTCCTTCAATGGCTTACAGCATATGCCGAAGAGCGGATAGAGCAATCGGAGAACTGGAACATGAGGGGCAATATCATGGAACTTGGCAGGGAGATTTTCAAAGAAAGTTACCAGAATAAAGCAGAAGATACCAACCGAAAGTTGCACGAGCGTGAATTCCTGACCAATTAT
>Ga0302292_1001064_pt1 | contig 18118 bp, 15 predicted proteins | sample III_Fen_N2_1_FD_194553 | JGI IMG/M metagenome (GOLD analysis project Ga0302292, IMG submission 194553) | Peat permafrost microbial communities from Stordalen Mire near Abisko, Sweden - III_Fen_N2_1 | ecosystem: Environmental > Terrestrial > Soil > Wetlands > Permafrost | place: Sweden: Abisko...
GCTCAAATCCAAAAATGCCATCAAGCAACAGAAATGAGTTCAGAAATAAATGCACGAAAAGAAACAAAATCAGGAACAAACCTGAAACGCTCATCAGGAGTTTCCGTCCAATAGAGGCAGTCAGTAAATTGCTCATAGAATAACAAATTTTTATTTTAATAATAGATTCATTTAATTTTGCCTGACAAAAGTAGATTTAACAGGCATCAGATACAATAAAAAGCAGGCCAAATTAACTAATTTATAATGTTTCTAAGCACATCCCCCAATTGAAGCTAAGTCTAATTTTATATAATGTTAATAATTTAGTGATTGTCGGTAAAAGTTGTGGCTTTTAAAATATGATGGACTCCTTTGCATAAACGGCATATTTGCATATTTTTGCAGCGGATAAAAAATGGTTTCATAGTTCAACGGATAGAATAGCGGTTTCCTAAACCGTAGATCCGGGTTCGATTCCCGGTGAGACTACCTTTAAAACGTCTAATTATTTGATAATTAGACGTTTTATTGTTTTGTGGGGAACGAATAGGGAACGAAAATTGATTTGGGAACCTTCATTTGAAAATTGGTCAACTACTAAAAAAATTTTAATCGCACCTTAGATTTCACTTCAAAACTTATAATTTATCTACAAAACATGTCGTTTGGGCTCTAAAAGTGTATTTTGAAGCTTTGATCATATTTCCAATTCAACATTGATATAATCTAATTCATCTCGAATTTGTTAGGCAATAATAATCCTAATGAAAATGCGGAAAATCTATACAACTTTTTAAGTAATATTTTAGCTTTGATATATATATCTAAGCATCAACTGTTATGACAGCCTATCAAACCTATATTTCAGAAGAATTAGACGAAGCTACTAAAAACCTTTTAGAAGAGTACTGGCATATTGAGAATGACAAATTTTCAAATAGAGCTAAGGATATTTTAGTAAAGTATTGCCTAACTAAGGGAAGTTTGATCAAGATTCTAAGGGAAAATTCATACTGTGATAAAATAGTTGGTAAATGCGTAGGATGTGGCGTTGAAATAAAAGTAAGAGGCTATAGCCAGGGTGCTTTCGATTATGTCCATTCAAGATCTAATAGAATTTGTGAGGATTGTGATAAAAAATTTGAAAGAAAAAGAATTGAAGAAAAAAAACTTAGAGATGAAGAAAGCAAATTAAAAATTGAGGACGAAAAATTGAAAGCGGAAAACGAAAAACGCTTGAATTTTGAAAAAGTATTTAGCGATAAAAGATGGTTTGAATTAATGGAATATGAAAGAGATATTCTATTGAAAATAATTGAAAATAGGACGAAAGAAAAGATTTATAAAAATGTATTTAATGGAGATCCATATAATAGGAGTATTTGGGAAGTAGTAAATAGAATTGTTAAACTTGGACTTCTGAAAATACAAAGAACTGGCAGCGGTTCAATTATAAAATTCGAATTTGATGAAAAACTAGAAACTGAAATTAAATCTTTTAAAGGTATTAAGGAGTTGCCTTATTTTCAACAGCACTTAAAGAAAACATCACAAAAACCAACACAGAATTATCCGGACTATACTGGAATTTTTACATTAGAAAACGATTTCTTGTTCCAGAAATTATTAAAATATGAATATAGCGGTTGGATAAAATTTGATGATTCTATAAATTTAAAATTGTCCCCCCCGAAGGATAAAAACATTAAAGCATTGAATATAGATGACTCAATGAATAACGTTTTGTCATATTTACATATTCAGTTAGAAAAGATAACAAATAACCCATCATACAATCAGCCACATTTCTCCGGGACTTTTGTACCAACTAATGATGTGATACTTAAAGCTAAGGAAAAATATGTATATAGTGGTTGGCTTCACTTCGATGAATTATTGCGTTTGAAAATTACTCCTTTAAAGGACATCCCTAAGAGAGATCGAACTTCCGATGTAAAAAGAGAGCCAAAATCAATACGTGAAATTCTACTTGAATCTTTTCAAACAAAAAAATGACTCTCACATAGCCATGATATAAATTGTGTAAGTACACCGTCTTACTCGTTTAGGTTTATGTAAATTATAATTTGTTATTGGAACTGTTTTAGTCCGTTCAATTTAAATTCAAGTTTAACTTCCTATTTTTTAACAGCAATTTATTTGTACTCGAAGTAATTCAAAATACTGAATTAAGCTAATTTAGAACTAGTATAAATAAAAACACATTTATACAATTATGATTATATGATGGCCAATAATTGGAATGATTGTCATAACTTGTACGTTATAAAATCTGACGTCAAAAATCTTTACAGAACTAATCAACCTTCCAATGAATTGTTATATGCAAGCTCTTAGCAAGTATGTCGGATTTATTGGGCGCCTCCCCAAATTGAATATTGGTCTTTTGTACTCATTACCTTATAATTCCCTTTCTTATAATTCGTTAAAACCTTTCCAATTTATACAATTCCAAATTCAATGAAAGTTACAACTATCCTACTATTCATATTAGTTTTTTTATTTTCTGGATGTAATGGTCAAAGTGGCAGAAAGAAGCCTTTGACTTTAGCTACTGCAATTAATAAACCTACAGAGACTCTTTCTAAACCAACATACAATATTTATCTTGAAAACTCTGGAAGTATGGATGGTTATGTTGAAGGAGTTACAGAATTTGAGCAAGCAGTTTACAATTTTTTGGTTGATATCAAGATAAACAGTTTGACAGATTCTCTAAATCTATATTATATAAATTCAAAACTCATTCCAAATCCACCTGATGTTAAAGATTTTATTGAAAAGTTAGAGCCAAACACATTCAAGATTAAGGGGGGAATTCGTGCTTCTACGGACATAAGTGAAATGTTTAAGGATATTCTGAGGAATACTAATGCTAATTGTGTAAGTATATTTATTTCTGATTGTGTATTTTCTCCAGGTAATGGTCAAGATGCTCAATATTACCTGCAAAATCAACAAATTGGATTAAAAGGGAATTTCGCTTCAAAACTGGGTCAAATTAATTTGACAACTGTTGTAATGCAATTATCGTCGAAATTTGATGGGAATTATTTTAATCAATTAAACCAACCTACTAAAATCAACGCTCAAAGGCCTTATTATATATGGCTAATTGGCAAACATGATTATATCGTTGACCTTTTTGATAAAGTTAAAAAGGAAAATTTTAAAGGTAGCGGAGTTCAAAATTTCTATTGTGCATATAATTCTACCAAATCCTTTGAATATGGACTACTTACTTCGCCAAAACTGGGGTATTATGATAGAGATAAGAGTTCACCTAAAAACAAAATCATAAATGCTGAAAAATCGGATAAAGGAACTCGAAAAGGGGAATTTCAGTTTTCTGTTGGAGTTAATTTAAAGAGCAGTCTTCTTGATGATAAATATATTTTGGATCCTAAAAATTATGCTATACCAAGCAACTATTCAATCGAAATTGTAAAGAACAGTATTGCTAACTACAATTATACACATATTCTAAAGCTCACAACTAGATTATTAAAAACAGAAAATATTAGTATCCAATTAAAGAATAACCTACCTCAATGGGTAACTGAATTAAATTCTGATAACGATATTCATATTAATACCCCAGAACAATTGGGTAAAACATTTGGGATAAAGTATTTAGTTGAAGGAATTTATGAAGCGTATAAAGCTAAAAAAAATATTAAAGAAAAGGATACTTTTCTAGAAATCAATATTTCGGTTAATCAATAAAAGAAATTAATATGGGAACTATCTATTGCTGGTTACAGAGCCTTTTTGGACAGGATCTGGCAGAACACCTATGGGGATGGGATATGAGTACACAGGATTATACAAAACCTAACCAATTTAATACCTTAGGATTGTATATGGTTGTACTTTCATTCACAATGGTTTTTATTTTCTATTACATTATTAATCATCCAAGATTTAATAGGTGGTGGAGCTGGCTGATTATGTTGCTAATTAATGCAGGTTTAAATTTTCTTTATGCCTGGTTAATAACTCTTTCAGACCTAAGTAATAATTTCATTTCAGATGATTTAATGTATGTAAGAGATGTAAGTACAAATGAAATTATAACGCAAAAAATTATTGAATCAAATTGCATCTATTTTGGAATTACGAATGCAATCATAGCATCAGTATTTTTTATCCTATTTTCATTTGCATTTCGCTGGTGGAGTAAGAACTGTTCAACCTGTCCATTCCCAAATTAAAACACACAAATTATCATGGCAAAACTATTTATATTCGGTATCGGAGGAACTGGTTCCCGGGTTATCAAGTCCTTATCAATGATTCTGGCTTCTGGTGTTTCTTTGGGAGATAATATTGATGAAATTGTTCCAATTATTATTGATGTGGATAAAGGGAATGAGGATTTAACTCGTACAATTGAAATCTTAAAGAATTATGAAGCAATTCATTCTAAAGTGGCCTCCAATGCAAACTACAAAGGTTTTTTTCAAACCAAACAAACAAACCTCTATCCGATTAGTGGAAATGAATACCGCTTGACAATTCAGGATGTTCAGGGAAAAACATTTGGCCAATATATAGATTATCAAACACAAACTGGTGCTCAAAAGGATTTAACAAATTTACTATTTTCAGGTAATCAGGATGATAAAGGTAAGCCAAAGCCATTGTTAGATATGGATATGGCGATTGGCTTTCAGGGAAATCCAAAATTAGGTTGTGTTGTACTAAATCAGTTTAAAGGGAACAATGATTTTGACACTTTTGCAGCAAATTTCGTTCAGGGAGATCGGATTTTCATCATAAGTTCCATTCATGGTGGAACAGGTGCCGCAGGATTTCCATTACTACTTAAAAATTTACGAAACGCTGATGTCCCTACACCAAACTCTGCTCTTTTAAGAAGTGCTATAATTGGAGCAATAACAGTATTGCCATACTTTCAGTTGAAGGATGGCGATATTAAAAGCGCTGATTTTATATCAAAAACAAAAGCTGCATTACAATACTATCTTAAAAATGTTAATCCGTCACTAAATTCGATGTATTATATTGGAAGTGGCAGCAATACACACAATTACGAGAACAACAAAGGGGGAACAGCTCAAAAGAACGATGCTCATTTTGTCGAATTTGCGGGGGCAATGTCTATAGTAGATTTTGCACTCCAAAGTGATATTATGATTGCCTCCCAAGGAAATCGTTTTTTGGAGTTTGGGATAGATGATTTTACAAATGGTATTGACTTTTCTGTATTAGGTAATGCTAGTAATGGAATAATAAAGAAACCACTGATTCAATATCATTTTTTCAAAATGTATTTGGATTATCAGCTAAGGAAGTCGATAAATTGTCAACCTTGGTCAAACAGAGGGAAAGTAAAAATCACCAAAGATTTTATTAATCCTACCAGTGGGTTTTATCAAATTCTTGATTCATTTAACAAGCGTTTTGGTGAATGGGTAAATGAAATGGCGCTTAACGATCCACATTTTACTCCGTTCAATCAAGACGCACACTTGCTTAATTCGATTTCAAATAATCCACCTAAAGATTCTTTTATGAATTTTTGGAAGACAAACTATTCTCTTTTTGATGATTACTTAAATGCTGCTGAGCGAAATATAGGTAATACTACCGCAGAACTAAAGTTTATTGAGCTATTCAATAAGGCTACTTCTAATTTATTTACCCAAAGATACAATTAACGATATGAAAGTTTTCAGATTACAAGACGGAACTAAATCGTCGTTAAAACAAGATAAAGATTGGTTTGTTTCGGCGGAATATACAACCAATGAAATAATTGCGATCCCAGATCCGGATGGAGGGAAAGGAAATGAGCCGACATCAATACCTAGTCCATTTGCAAGGATGGATCTTGCGAATACAGCTTTTCGATATGTAAATGATTTAGGTGATGACGCTGGCTATATGTACCAGAAGATAGTCTCAGACTGTTTAGATATTGCTGAGATATTCTTTAATTTCCACATATTTCAAGCAGATATAAAGATTATTGAATGGGACAAAACAACTGATATTCAAAAGTTATTAAATACGAATACCAGTGAGCATATAAAATTAGCAGAGACTCTGAAAATGTATCTCGAAAATAAGGAGGATGCTAATGCATTCAACTTTAATCAGGTCCAAAAGATATATCTGATAAAGTACAAACATCATATTATCGGCGGTACATCTCCTTTGACTTTGTTTTTCAATACTGCTAATGATTTAGCATGGACTGATATTATCTTTTCAAATGGAGATAAAGCATTTGATACTGCAATTTTGCCATTAAATCAAAGAGTTGAAGATTTTCAAATTTGGCTTTACGGAATGCGATGTTCATTTTCAAATTTTGCAGGTACATTTCGTGAATTAAGCGCTTACATGGACAAAAATTTGGCAATACTCCAAACACAAAACAACTCTTTGTTCAACCAAATAAATAATCTTGATTCCGCAAGCTATAATCACACCACTTATGATGTTATTGGAAATGGGCTAACATCAATAAATGGATTACCAATTTTTCAATCTCGACAACTTTCAGGTACTATTCCGATTGTCAGTGATTTTGAAATTGCCACAACAAAATATAAAGGATTAAGAAAGCCTCTGGCCCTTCAACACGGGCACAAAGGCATAACCATGAATGCCAAGCCAATGCGTTATTTTAATGCTCCATATATTCAAACTACTAATGTTCCATATCATGATGATCGACAAATATCAAATAGAACTCTTCCGGGATTAAGTAATGTAGTATATCCATATTTAACGGTAAGCGACTTTCTTGAACCCTATTTAATTCGAACCATATATCCAATAAATAAAGAGAAATTCTTTGACGGAAATTATAAAAAAGGTTCATACAAGGAAGATAAAGGATTTATCTTACCTCTTAAAAAGACTTTCTTCGAGTATTTTGACATTTCTGATTTGCAGAAAAATATTAATGGGAGACCAATGTTTCAGTTTGAAAGTTTGGCTTCTGGCACTACAACTGCAACATTGCGGATTCCAATTGTAAATGGCAACTATATTGAGTTCAAACGTGAATATCAAAAATTTGAAGATGATGGATCAAACAAAACCCCAGATTTAAACTTGAATGAGGGTGTTATAGTCGAAAATCAATTTGGATTGGGATTGTTCCCTTGTATAAGATTTGAAGCTGATGAAAATCCAGAATACCGAATTGCCTTAATTGATCGGGATATCAGTCCAATGACTTTGTCTAACACGTATAATCTTGAATATTACCAACAAAATGATACAACCAGATCAGTTCCGATAACCGATGTCAAAAGACGAAACAAAAAAAATGCACAAGAAGTTGAAACAAACTTCTATATATTAAAGTCAAATTTTGATTTTATAGAACTGGCCATAAATAATGCATATAGAGGCATCGTCATTCCAATATTTTCCGAAAAGTCAAGAACCAAACAATTTACATTTGCAGTTGATTTTGGAACTACCAACACTCATGTTGAATATTCAGTTGATGGAGTTAATCAGCCATTTAACATCAACAGTAATGATATTCAAATTGCAAAGTTACATTCAAATGACATATTTGTTACAGGTGAGATTAGATCTACATTTGATCATGATTTAGTTCCAGAAATAATCGAGCCTGATGGACAATACAGTTTTCCTATGCGAACTGTTCTTTCAGAATCAAACACAGCAAATTACGATTTAAGTGTTTTTCCATTGGCTGATGTGAGCATCCCTTTCATTTATGAACGTGATGCTCTTAAGCATTATAACACCTCAATAACTAATCTTAAATGGTCAAGTGATAAAAAGAATTCAAAACAAGTTGAATTGTTCCTAGACAATTTATTATTACTCATAAGAAACAAAGTCATATTAAATGGAGGGAAATTATCCGACACAAAAATAGTCTGGTTTTATCCTGCCAGCATGCTCGAGATTAGATTTAATCGGTTTAGGCAAATTTGGGAATCGCTTTTTCTAAAAAACATTGGGACCAATGTTGCAAATCTAGTTGCTATGTCTGAATCAGTTGCACCATTCTATTATTATAGATCTACGCAAAATGCTACCCGAGATGTAGTTTCAATAGATATTGGTGGTGGAACTACTGATATAATAATCTTCGAAGGAACAACTCCGACATTATTAACGTCCTTTCGGTTTGCTGCTGATGCCATTTTTGGTGATGGTTATGGAAGTGATTCAAATAGAAATGGGTTCGTTCAGGAATTTAAAGATGAGATAATTAATGTACTAACAAAAAATGGACTTGAAGATTTATATAAGGCATATAATTCGATTGAACCTAGAAAAAGATCTACTGATATCATTGCATTTTTCTTTTCACTGGCAAATAATAAAGATGTAAAGAATAAGAATATTCAGATACATTTTGAAAAGATGCTTGAGCAATGTGATAAATATAAAATCGTCTTTATTTTATTCTTTGCTTCTATAATTTATCACCTGGCCACTATTATGAAAGCAAAGAATATGGCTATGCCTAGATATCTAACTTTTAGTGGGACTGGATCAAAAACGCTACAAATACTAACGCCTGATAATTCAACCCTAGAATCCTTTACAAAACTTATATTCGAAAAGATATTTCATGAGAAGTATGACTCGAATGGATTGACGCTAATTTTCAATTCGCAAAATCCAAAAGAAGCAACTTGTAAAGGTGGAATCTGTAGCCCAATTAGTCAGAGCTATGAAAGCATTGACAATATTAAAGGAACACTTATTGGAATAGATACAAACAGCTTTGCTAATAAAAATACAAAATACAATAACATCACTTCGAGTGATCTTGGTTCAATTGTTTCCGAAACCCGAAAATTCATTGAGTTTGTATTCTCATTAAATGAAGAGTTCTCTTTTTCAAATAAGTTTGGTGCTGCTGCTGGAAATTTAGATTTAGTCAAGACGCTATGCCTTAAAGACATCAAAAAAAATCTACAGGATGGGTTAGATAAAAAACATGAGGAATTAAAGCAGATTGATAGTAATCAACCTATTGAGGAAACTTTATTCTTCTACCCTTTGACTGGTATCCTAAATTCTTTGGTACATGAAATTAATAAACAAAAATGATGAAAAACATATTGCTATTTGTCACTTGTCTTTTTTGTTTAAGTTGTAGTTTCAATGCTAAGAAGAAAGAACTTAGGGAACAAAATGCCAATCAAATTAGTACCGTCAAAGTTGACTCAATTCAAATTAATAGAGACACTCTTTCAACCAATACCAAATTTAGTGGAGAAAGACAGGATTCTGATTCTTCTTTCCTAATTCATTTATTAATCGTATTTATTTCCATTTTTTCTTCAGTAATAATAATCTTGGTTTACAATAATATCACTTTTAGAAATAAAACAATTCGAACGATATTGGAGAGTAATCGGATTAGAGATTTTATTAAATCATTTATTACTACAGCAAATGTGTCACAAATTTCTGCCAAAGTAAATCCAATCGGTCTTCAAAGTTTATTGAATGATAGGGATATTGACCTTTTGGCTCAAAGGGTACTTGAGACGATTAAAAAGGAAAATCCAGATCTTTTTAATAAGAAAGAGGATGTTCCCAATATAATTTCAACAATCATACCTGACATTGTGATTCCAGAAGTATCAATGAAACGAACAAAATTTTATTCTGTTGAACCTAGAGATGGAGTTTCATTTAATGGAACAGGTTTTTCAGATGAATTTATTGCAACTGAATCAGTTTATTTTATTGAACTTCAAAATGACAATTTAGCTCATTTTAGTATTATCGTTGATAATGATACTATGGGTAGAGCGATAAAATACAAGAAGGAACTTATTGATACAGCCTGCGAAAGCCTTTCGAGTTCGATCGAAACTAAAAGCATTGTAACAGAAAAATGTGGAATTGCACTGAAGGACGGCAACAAATGGGTAATCAAACAAAAAGCACAAATTAAATTTGTATAGATTATGAATCATGATATTGTAATTGCATCAATAATAGGATTAATTGTTATTGTCCAAGTTTTCATTTTTTTTACAGCATTTGAAGAAATTAAACTTTTTAAAAATGTTTTCCCATTTTCTGATAAGTTTAAAACGATAAAGGTTTACATACGAGAAGATCAGATAGCTACGATAAACAATAAGGAGCTATTTAATAATTATACTCGCTACCTTCTTAAACCTGCGAATAAGGATAGGAGAACCTTTTCAATCAAAATAAATGAAGTTGAGAAATCGTATTTCTTAAGTGAATATGAAGAAGTTTTAAAAACCCATGAAAACGATGCTTTTCAGGTCTTATTAAGAAGGAATAATACCCTTTCTTTTGTTGATAAATTAGATATCGATAAATCAAATCGTAGTGGTTGGTCTCTTTCTGAAAAGAGCATCGAATTTATTGAAGTTACACTTGTCCAAACAATTGTTAAGAGCAACGTTATATTAGATAAGATTCTCTACTCAATAAATACTTACCTATTAAAAAATAAAGGTGCAGTAAGTGACTTTAATTTGGTGAAAGATATAGTTGAGCGAAACTGCGATGCTGAAGATGACCAGATTAACACGTTGATACCTATTCCGCTGTATTTAGGCTTAATGGGAACCATGTTTGGAATTATCGTGGGGTTGTTCGCTATGCCTCCTATTCAAAGTGAAACATTTGAGAAAGCAATTCCAATACTTATTGGGGGTGTGAAGGTTGCCATGATTGCGAGTTTGGTAGGTTTAGGATTGACTACTCTTGCTTCCGGCTGGTTTTATAAAGGCGCAAAAGGGAAAGTTGAAGGCTTAAAAAATGATTTTTACACTTTCATTCAGACTGAATTGTTGCCTTCAATTTCAAATAGTGCAACAAATAGTATTATCACTCTGCAAACCAATTTGTTGAAATTTAATGACGGTTTTACCAGTAATATATCGCGGTTCGATAGTTTACTTACTCAAATATTAAGTTCATTCAATAATCAAATGAGTATTGTTCATGAACTTAAAGATATAGACATCGCAAAACTTGCTCATCTAAATATTGATGTGCTTCGTGAATTAAGAAGCAGTACGATTGAGTTTGAAAAATTCAATCAATATATTCACCAGGTGAATGCTTTAGTTGGTAACGCAACTGAATTAAACAATACACTTAAATCTGACTTGGCCGATATTGAAAACCGTAAATATTCGGTACAACAGGCATTTAAAAAGGTGAATGATAGCTTTGAAACAGGATTGAAAATTTTGAAAGAAAGTACAGATGATAGATTAAAGGATGTAAAGGATGCTACAAAAGATCAACAAGATGCATTTGAAACATTTTTAAATGACAATGAAACGACATTGAAAGAAATCATCGGTAATGAAAAAAATCTTCTACTTGAACAATTAAATCAAAATAAAGAGGTATTAATTGAACTCCAAAAACAAAGTGAGTTACGGCAAAGCCTTGAAAAAGTTGAACGCTCAATTGCCGAACAAAATAAAGTATTGAATGCTCAAAGTCAAACTTTTACTAATTTTAACAAGACGGTTGAAGAACTTTCAAAAACAGTAAAAAAGCTTTCTGAAACAAATTCGAATATTGCCGATGAAAAATTAGGGATTTCTAAACCAGTAAAAATTCTTGCTTATACTTTTATGGGAACCGGAGCCGCAATTGGAATCACCTATATCGGCTATAAATTAGTTATGTGGAGTCTTGAATTGATTAAATTAATTTAAGGCCATGTCAAAAAAACCTAACTTTTTTTGGGCCAGTTATGCGGACTTAATGACAAGTTTGTTTTTTATAATGCTTGTTCTTTTTGTATTAACTGTTGTAATGCTTAAAAGAGAGCAAGCTGGATTAGTAAAGAAGTTAGAAGAGTTTGAAAAAATTGAAGAAATTAAAAAATCTATTAATGAAATTAATAAAGAATACTTTGAATATCGACCAGAATATAAGAAGCATATTCTAAAATTGAAAGTTGAATATCCTACAGGAGTATATGATATAAACAGCATTACAGATACATCATTACTCTCAAATATTGCAGATGCTGGCCGAGAGATTCAAAATACCATTTTAAAGTTTAAGGATGAAGATAACATAAAGTACCTAGTAATTATTGAAGGACAAGCCTCAAAAGATGGATATAACATTGATTTATTTCATAATAATAATATTTTGAGTTACCAAAGGGCTCTGGATTTGAAGAAATTTTGGGAAAAGAACAACATATATTTAGACCAACTTAAAAATTGTGAACTAATAGTCGCAGGAAGCGGAGAAGGCGGCATTCCACGTGAATTACCAGATGGGAATAACAAAAAAAATCAACGATTTCTAATACATATTATTCCTAAAACCGGGGAAATCGATAAAAAATAGTTATGAGGACATTTCTTATATCAGTAGTTATTTCTATTTGTTTATCGGGATGCAGTGGTTGTTCCAAATCAGGGCGAAAAAACCAAGTAAATAATAATGTCGCTTATAGTGCAAATAAGTTAGCTTCTCATGCAAGTCGGGTCAATAATTTCAAGAGTGGAACGAATGTCATAAAAATGAGGCAGGAAAATGGCATCTATCTGGTGCCAACAAAGATTAATGGAGTTTCGATGGAATTCATTTTTGATACTGGAGCATCGATTATTTCAATTTCTCAAACAGAAGCATTATTTCTATATAAGCAAGGTAGATTAAGTAAGGAGGATTTTATTGGCCAATTGAATTTTACTGATGCTAACGGAGATATTTCTGAAGGAATGGTTGTAAATCTCAAAACTGTTGAGATTGGAAACCGAACACTAAATAATGTACAAGCGTCAATTGTAAATAATCTTAAAGCACCATTACTTTTAGGTCAATCGGCTCTAAGCCAGTTTGGTAAAATTTCTATAGATTACAATAAAGCGGAAATAAAATTTGAATAGTACAAGAATAAATTAGTGCTTTATAAAATATGATGTCATCCTTTCTTCAAATCATTGTTGGCTTTCTAGTTTGGAAGATTGTACCTGGTTGGATAGAAGTGAAAAGTAGAAAAAGTAAAAATTTGGTTAAGTTCATTTTAAATATTCTTGGAGTTATAATTATTCTATTTGGGATAGTCTCGTTATTAAAATCGATATTTTCAATGGTGCACTAAAAACTTGATCAGCTAATGTCATAAATTTTTTACTATTAATTCAAATCTTGCAATGGATAAATCAACCAATATCGTAAAAATAGTTCTGGCAGTATTGCTTTTCATATGTCTGTCAGACATGCCATATGGATATTATGAATTCGTCAGGTTTATTGCCATGATTGGTTTCGCATTTCTTGCTTTTAAATCGAATGAATTGGGGCGTCAAACGGAAATGTTCATATATATAGCTTTTGCAATCCTTTTTCAGCCATTTTTAAAGATTGCTCTTGGTCGAGAGCTTTGGAACATTTTGGATGTAGTTGCTGGGATCGGATTAATCGCCTCCTTATTAATTAAGTCTAAAGATGAAAAATTATGAGTGTCAATTGGATAATCGTTGAGATGGAATTGCTTGATTATATGAATTTTAGATAAATACTCTTAATTATGTTGCTATCCTGAAATTATATCCCCAATATTATCTAACGGATTAAATTTCTCAGCTTTTTCTTTCGCCCACATTATCCAATTTTTAAGTTCCTCCGTAAGCTCACCAGAGGTAATTGCTTTGCTTTCAAGCTCAAAAATAAACTCATTAAGAATTTGTGATTGCTTCCAGATTTTTGATTGTGACAAAAGCTTTTGGAAATTTGCACCATCAAGTTCTTCTTTGTCATACCGTTCTTTTTCAATTTGCTTCTTCTCTTTTTCTATCCTCCAACGTTCTTCTCTTTCAAGTCTCTCCGTCCTTTCTTTCAATGCTAACAATTCAATTCCTGCAACAATTTTTGCTAATTGATATTCAATTAATTCTTTCCCGTCAATCCAGACTCTTTGATGTGACCAAGTTTTTCTCCAACATTTTATCATGAAAATACCCGTCGGATAATAATGTCTTGTTTTCCGATTGTAAATACCCTCTATATGGTCCTCGAATCGAAGCTTTTCTTGAAGCCGAATAACTAAAGGTTCGCCAAAAATCACTAAATGTGACGAATCACGGTCGGCATTGACTTCATACCCTCTTGTTTTCAGAAGTTTTAATAGGGCATCCATAAAACGCATTGCTCTTGCAACATTCTTAGGTGCAACTTTAATAGTAAAGAAGCCTACACTTTTACTAATCAATCCATTATCTAACCACTGATTCTTTTTGACAGTTAGAGCATCTTGTGCCTTAGTTACTAAAAATTCAGGATTTATAAGTTTTGCAGGAACTTTAAGTAGGTGTTTGTAGTCAGTTGTAATTTCCTTTATTAAGTGGGTTCTGGCTGAAATTTCTTTTTGAATTGATCCTGATTTAATATTGGGCGGATTGATAATTATTTCATCTTTCCCTTCATATTTGTTTGGTAGATTAACTTTTCTGGCTGGCTTCCCGTGCTTAATTTTTGCCCAATATCCCAAATATGGTAATGGGATATTGTATTTTTTGCAAATCTTTCTTAAGCCATTGTCGGATAGACCAAGTTCTTTTGCCAATATAGTTGTTGGCTTTGACCAAATTAAATCGTAAAGTTGGCCTCGATTTAATGTAATCTTGTCCATGATGATAAGATAAAATAATTTTGAATTAGGTTAATTTCAATTGTTAACATACTGATTATTATTGCGTTAGTAGCAATATGATTAATAGAAATATAGTCCTTTAATATTACTATTTTATTACGTTAAAGGCATTGACTTTCATAATTATAATTGTTAACTTGATCACCTTTTATGACTGATATAATTTGGTGAATATTTTGGCATTCGATGACCTTCGTTTCGGCGAGGTCTATTCTGAGATAACCCAATTGATATTATAAGAAAATTTATTCGAGGAATAAAAGCACCTAGTGTTTGCCGCTATTTACTAGTTATAAACCATACCAAGACGAATTAGCACATGATAACAAGTGATGTTTTAGGTCGAGTCTTTTGCTTAAAAATAGGTGACAGCACCGCAACTGGATTTGCGATTGATGTTGAAAATAAGCAATACATTGTCACTGCGAGACATTTTGCAATAAATTTAGCGGACAATGCTCCGCTTCAAGTACTTTTCGAAAATAAATGGCACAACTTGGGTGGTAAATTAGTTGGACACGCTAATGGTGAGATTGACATATCGGTTCTTACTCTCGGGGGAATTGCATCAAACCCTGATTTACAATTGACACCGGATCAGGCTATTATTTATGGACAAGATGTTTATTTTCTTGGATTTCCATATAATTCGTGGGGAGATTCCGAAACTGCATTTAGTGGTCGCCCAATTCCATTTGTGAGAAAAGCAATCGTTTCGTGCATTGAGAGTGGCCCAAATGGGGAACATAGAAATTTTTTGGATGGACACAATGTTCCAGGATTTTCAGGAGGACCTGTTGTCTATTCTTTGAATCCTCCTTATAATTTCAAAGTGACTTCTGTCATTAGCGGATATCGATTTATTGAACAGCCAGTTTATATTGGGAAAGAAAAGACAGATGCGACAGTTCAATATAATACCGGAATAATAATAACATATGGAATTCGACACGCATTGGACATAATCAAATTAAATCCAATCGGTGTCCAAATTAAGAAACAATGAAGGTACGGTTTATAACTTCAGCTACCCGTCAAGTCCGGCAGCAGTGGTTTTCGGTGGGCATCTTTCCGCCCAAGTAGCTTTTCAGCTTGACAGGAAATCGCCCGCAGTCCGCCCCTGCGTGTAGCTTCCTACGTTAGGCACAATTTAAACAAACAATACGTATGACAGCAATTTCTGCAATAATTTCAAAAGATTGGATTTCAGTAGCTTCAGACTCCCTGTTGACAGAGATTTCTGGAAATTCTGTTAAACATATTGAATTTAAAAAAAGTAAAATAGTACCAATTCAGAAATTCAAGGCATCTGCTGCTTATTGGGGTTTGGCAAAAGTTGGAAATTGGCGAACTTATGATTTTTTAAAAATAATGGCTTGTGATGCTGAAAAATTCTTATCATTTGAATCATTTGCTAATCATGTCTATAATGAATTAAATACTAAACTAGCATCTATTAATGTAAATAATCCAACTGATAAAGGAATTGGGATTCATCTCGCTGGATTCGAAGAATTTGAAGGTGAAAAGTTACCTGAATTATTTCTAATTTCTAATTACTCAAATACATCATACAATGAGATTAAACCACTTGATATTTCTCGCAACTTGTATGGAACAATTAAAGATGAGTTTAAAAATGGAGAGAATACTTTAGATGAAAAGAGACGAAAAGTAAGAGAGCATTTGTCAAATGGACATGTGTTTATATTTAATAATGGTGATCCACAATTATTCAATCCTTCTGCTAAAGCCATAACAGAGATTTTTATTAATGCTGCAAACAGAAATGTTTTAAAAGACAAACACCTAAATGCTTATTTAAAACTTGCATCAAACCCCATTAAAATTATTAAAATGGCCCAACAAGACTTGTTTAAAAAAGAGCATATTAGAATAGGTGGTCAAATTCATGATTTATTGATAACGAAAGAAGGTTTAATGATTTCAAATACTGGAGATAATAAAATATAAAAACAGGTATTATGCTTTTAATAATAAAATAATTGCATCACTATTTATATAGCAAAACTAACCTATGGAAATAATTGAAGAGTTTATAATTCAATACAATAAACAGTATGATTTCTATACTGAACTCGCAAGAATTGGAAACAATAAATTAGAGTCAGAATTAAGGAAAAGAGGAATAAAAGCAATTGTCTCTTATAGGGCTAAAGGAATTGACAGACTGACCGAAAAGTTAGTACAGAGAAATAAAGAAAAAAACTACAAAAATATTCAATCAATATTTGATGATATAATTGATTTAGCAGGAGTTAGGGTAGCATTATACTTCCCTTCTGATAGAGATTTAATTGATGAAATTGTAAAGGATTTATTTAAGCTGATAAAGAAAAAGAATTTCCCTGAATCTTCTCATAAACCAATATATACAAAAAGATTTTCAGGATATTGGGCAACACATTATCGTGTAGAGATTGACAAAGCAGACAAGGAAAACCGTAGGTATCAGAATACAATTTTTGAAATTCAAGTTGCATCCGTTTTGATGCATGCTTGGTCAGAAGTTGAACATGACTTAGTATATAAGCCTCTTTCGGGTAGTTTATGGGATGAAGAATTGGCAATACTGGATGAAATTAATGGTCTTGTTTTAACCGGTGAAATTGCGTTAGAGAGATTGCAAAAAGCAATGACAAAGCGAACAAAAGAATCAAAAGAAATTAGTAATCGCTACGAACTAACCAATTTTATAACGAATTCTCTTAACAAAAACTATATAAATAAATTAAAGCTTGGGGATACTAAAATTCTAAATAATTATTTTAAGAATATCTTTAATTATGACACAGAAACATTCTCAAAGTATTTGGAAAATATAAATCAAAGTGTTGATGAAACTATTTCTGACCAACTTCTTAATATGTTTATTCGTGATTTTTATAAAGAAGATTTAAAAGATAAATCATTAAAAAATTACTTTACAAAAATCGTAGGCCCAAATAAGGATACTTCAGGGTTTGAATCTTTCGTGAAAAATTGGATTGTCTTGGAAAAATGTTTTAATGTAATTATGAGAGAGCATGATATTATTGACAGAACACGAAAATATAATGTCCCTCAATTTAATATGCTTAATGAACTTGAAATATTGAATAAAAGGGAAATAACCGAACTTCAAAAATTTAGACGCATTCGAAATCAAGTTCTTCATGGAATTGAAGCTCCAAATGATAATTATTTAAGTGATGCTTATTTTAGGTTAAAAGAAATTACTTTCAAAATAATTGAAAAAATTAAGGACAAAAACATAAAGGAAGAATTACTACATGAATTAAACGGAATATAAAAAACTGTGCCTAATATATAGGACTTTAAGCGGTGCGAAGCACCCAGCATGAAGTCCCAGTTGAACTACATCCGCATGCAGTATCTATGGACTTATCAAGGGTATATTGATTCTGATCGGATTGAAATTCGGTAGCT
>Ga0302292_1001067_pt1 | contig 18101 bp, 16 predicted proteins | sample III_Fen_N2_1_FD_194553 | JGI IMG/M metagenome (GOLD analysis project Ga0302292, IMG submission 194553) | Peat permafrost microbial communities from Stordalen Mire near Abisko, Sweden - III_Fen_N2_1 | ecosystem: Environmental > Terrestrial > Soil > Wetlands > Permafrost | place: Sweden: Abisko...
ACAGCAGTTGGATTTGCTGCAACAAAATCTGTGTCTCCGGCCACCCATTATGCCGGAATAATTAAAATTGTGGGCATAATCGTGGTGATTGTAGGTATTCTTTTTTCATCGGTGGTGCAAGTGAATCCCGGCGAAATTGGTGTACAAAAACTATTTGGGAAAGTAAATGACAAAACGTTGGAAAGCGGTTTGAATGTGGTAAATCCGTTGGTTGAAGTTGTTACTTTCGATATTCGCACTCAGAATTACACCATGTCCGGTGTGCAAAATGAAGGCGATAAATCGGGGGATGATGCCATCCGGGTATTATCGGCCGATGGTCTTGAAGTGGTTATTGATTTAACTGTTTTGTATAAGGTAGTGCCGAGCGAAGCCCCTCGTATTTTGAAAGAAATTGGAACAGATTACCGCAATACAATTGTTCGTCCCATTTGCCGCACCAAAATCAGGGATAATGCCGTTTATTACGATGCAGTTGCCTTATATTCGTCAAAACGCGATGAGTTTCAGGCACGGATTTTTAAAACCATTGAAAAAGATTTTAAATCCAGAGGATTGATGCTGGAACAATTATTGGTAAGAAACATTACTCTTCCGGCATCGGTAAAAGCTACAATCGAATCGAAGATTAACGCTGAACAGGAAGCTCAGAAAATGACTTTTGTTCTTCAAAAAGAAAAGCAGGAAGCTGAACGTAAACGCGTGGAAGCACAAGGAATAGCCGATTATCAGAAAATTCTGAGTACCGGATTAAGCGATAAGCAATTGCAATACGAAATGATTAAAGCCATTGCCACTTCGCCTAATGCCAAATTGATCATAATGAATGGTGGCAAAAACAGTACTCCGGTTATTTTGGATGCTAAATAATATTAAAGAACGTATGTATCCGAAAGCAGGGTCAGTTTGGCTCTGCTTTTTTCTTGAAACTTTAATCTCTGATTTCTATTCAAATTGCCTATATTTGCGATTCAAATACTTATCTTTCCCTTATGCTCCGCGACAAAGCCATTCTTAAAGAACAAGTTGCCGAACTCTCCAAAAAAGAGTTGGTGGATATCGTTATAAAACTGGCTGCAAAACGCTACAATTATGAATTTCTGTTGGTCAATTTTCTGGATAAGGACGGTGGCGAACAAACGTTGTTTGAAGAAGCCAAGGAAGATATTGACAAGCTTTGCCTGAAAGAATTTAAGGGACGAACCATTCAGCATCAACTCGTCAAAAGGCTGAATGCCTGTACCAAAAGAATCGGCGAGTTTACCATCGAAACCAAAAGCAAGAAGCTGGAAGCCGATCTGGTGATTTATGTGCTGGAAAAACAATTCGAGTATCCGATTCCAATTTTTGGAGCTCGTTTCTCGGGCTACGATTACAAGGTAGGCTTGCTGCTAAAACGACTTATCAGTCTGGTTACAAAAAAATTGCATCCCGATTATCTTATAGATTATCAGGATGCTATAAATGGAATGCTTGTCAAGTTGCATAAAACTTCCAACCGAATTAATACCATTCGAGAGCTTCCCGAAAGTATTGAATAGTAAATCAATGTGTAGGAGTATGAGTTGGTTTAGCTACCCGAAACAAATTAGCAAATTTATCCAACAATCCATCAGTGTAACCCAACCGCCACAACACCAGCACCGCTATAACAGAAATTACAAGCAGAATAAGTAATATTGGCAAAATCGGATTTTTCTTTTTCTGGAATGGATCAATCAGATTTACTTTGGAATTGGCTGGTAACGAAGCCAAATGAGTAAGTGTCCGTCCAAAAATGATATTAATTGTAAGCTTGGCATTAATTGCCCATCCATTAGCATCGAGTACCGGAGCCAAATTACGCTTACGTAGTTTCAGAAATGCTAACACCATCGAAGGCAATGAAATAGTAAGCATAATTCCAACAATGGCCAACGGCATTTGCCACCAACTCAATTTTAGGAAACCAGTAAGAACCGACATAATAACAGAACCAATTGCACCCAAAGCCAAACTCAAAGCAGCAAAAATTCCAACAAATTTACCAATATCAAATGCTTGTACGGGAGCAGCTGGGGCAGCTGGAGCAGTTGGCGGTGCTTCGGTAGGTGTATGTGTCAGTCCACTTTCAGTTTTTGCAGCAGCTTTTTCAACATGTGTTGTTGTAGAAGCGTGTACTGCTTTTTCTTTCGATGAAGCAACCTTTTCAATTTGTTCGGAAATGAAACGCGATACTTTTTTGTATGGCGACCAAAATGCCTGACGAATGCTTATTGGATTGTCAATAATCTTAATAATGGTCGCATCCCAGTCGCCGCCAGATTGATCATAAAATACAGCATTTCTACCTAGAGTAATATTATCAATATCACCATCTGTAAGGGCGGCTACAATAGTCATTTTCTCGTTTTTCAATCGGGACACACAGTCACAATAAATCAGACATATTCCACTAAATCCAGCCATAGTATTGTGTTTCGGCATGTCGTTTACGCGGATACATAAATCGCAGCAACGCTGATCGATAAATAGTTTCCCGGCCTGAAAAACACCTTGCGAATCGGGCGCATAAAAATCACTAAAATTCACGAAGTTCTCAAGCAGTCGGTAAATATCGCAATAAAAACGGGTAAGTTTATCTACAATCAGGATATTATTTGCTTCGGTTTCTAAAGCCAAATCTTGTTCAATCAATGAAATTAAGACTTCTTTTTTGCCTCCATCAAGTATTTCCCTAACAACTTCCAACCCGAGAATTTCTACAGCTTCTCCTTTTTTATCGGCTTTCCACTGATTGTATTTTTCAAATTTAGGTGCAATAGATTCCCATTCGGTTAGTGTCAAATATTTCTTTTGCGGAAACAACCTATTTACGACCAGTTGCATGAATATTTGCAGCGCATTTTCCCAAAGCGGATTTATTCCCTGATGGAGATGAAGTACTTTCTTGTCGTTGGTTTTAGCAATTGGAAGTGCTGCAATTTCGTCCAAACATCCCGACAAATCCTTAGCACTAATGGCTTCGTACTGAGCAATCATTAGATTAAATACATTTTCAGAAGCCGGATCGTATTCCGACAGGCGACAACGCAAAAAGTAATCATCAATTTTGGATTTTACGGCAAGATAAGCCTGTAACGCATCCTCCGTTTCGCTTCCAAAAGGCAATATTTCCGAAGGATTCTCTTCGGCAAATTTATTCCAATCGGAATACTCAACACAATATTGAAAAAAAGTCTCAATAAGTTCTGTGTTTATTCCCGGTTTTCCACTACGGTCGTCCACAGCACCAACACTCGCAATAATATCGGCAATCAGCTTTTTATCAGTATCATTATCGGTCGAATCTTCGGTTATAACGCCATCACCATTAAATTTTGTTTCGGCAAAAATGCTCGTTATGTCCGAAGTTTCTTCAACATATATTTCTTGCTGATCCGGTTTGCCCAGATTCGTAAGAATTTGTTTTGCAGAAGCTAGTAGAATTTTCCCTTCCTCAGTTTCGGTATTGATAGCCGAAAGGGGCAAACATTTATTATCCAACAATAAATCGTCCAAATTATTAATGGATGAAGTGATCCAACGAACAGCTTCCAACACTTCAGGAACGCGAATCCGATTATCCTTATCGGCATCAATCAATTGCAACGTTTTTGCATCTATTTCCAAACCAAGAACAGGACAACTTAGTGCAGTCCAAAGTTTTTGATCGAGTTGACCGAGTGCTTTCAAATCGTCACCCGACAATAAATTCACCCTATTTACGCCTCCCACCCGCGAGAATTGCCAAACATGCGAATTTTCGCTGTTTCTTATAAAACTACTTATTTGCCTCACTGGATTGATTCGGTTTACAGATTTTGCCATTTTGTATGCAGATTAATTATTAATCGAACAAATGTATAAAAAATTTACTTACAACTGAATTATATACACACTAAACGATTTAGATGCTAATTCCACATCCAGCCTATTGCCCGAAACGGTAATGTCTTTTGTCACCGGAACAACTGCCGTCGGGTTATCAAGTGTATTTTCCTGCTCCATTACATCCGATTTCAAAACGGTTTGTGTGCCTTTACGCACGGCAGCTTTCAATCCATTGAAAGTATAATTTATTTTCTTAGCCGCATCGCTTGTGTTGGCAATTTTCAGGATAATTACATTTTTGTTTTTATCCAATGCCGACGAAGCAAAGATTCCATCCTGTCCGGTCAATGGAAGTTTATTTTCCACGGTTGTTAATACATTTGTTCCTACATTCATTCCATACAATTGCTGCACGTAGTAATTCACCGAACGGACACTGCGCAAGTTATCGAACCAGATTAAGTCAGGTCTCCACTGATAACCCTGTACATGGGCAAAAAGTGGTGCGTAAGTACATTGATAAACCACGTCGGCATTTCGTTCAAGTCCGGTCATAAAGGCAGCTTCACAGAGTGCGGCTTCGAAACTATTTTTCCCGCTTTTGGTGTGGCAGGCATATTCGCCGGCAAATACTTTCGGACCGTTGCGGTCGTATTTATCGTAACGGGTGGCATTGGACAAAAACCATTGCGGATCTTTATAATAGTGCTCATCAACCAGATCGGCTTTGAGGCGTTTCATTTCGCTCCAACCAAAGTCAAAGTCTTTTCCATCGGGGCTTGGACCGGCAGTACCTACAATTTTCATGCTTGGATATTTGGCATGAATGGCTTTCATAAATGGCTCCACACGTTCGGGGTACAATGTTCCCCATTGCTCGTTGCCCACAGCCAGTTGTTTCAGATTAAACGATGCGGGATGACCCATTTCCGCCCTAAGTTTTCCCCATTTGGTGGTAACATCGCCGTTGGCAAACTCAATTAAATCCAACGCGTCTTGAATATAAGGCTGCAATTCACTTACCGGAACGTGTGCTTTCACATCCTGATTTTGGAACTGACATGCCAATCCGCAACTGATAACCGGAAGCGGCTCAGCACCTATATCTTCGGACAATTGGAATAATTCAAAAAATCCCATGCCATAGGTTTGAAAATAATCGGGGAAAAAGCGGTGGGCGAACGTATATTGCCAGCGGTTTTCGTTCAGTTTGCGGTTTTCAACCGGACCTACCGAATTTTTCCATTGGTAGCGGGTATCCAAATCGGTGCCTTCCACAATGCAACCGCCGGGAAAGCGAAACACACCCGGATGCAAATCGTACAGAGCCTGTGCTAAATCCTTGCGCAACCCGTTCTCGCGTCCTTTCCATGTATCAACCGGGAAAAGCGACACATGATCCATATCCACAGCGGTTTTCGATGTCAGGAAAATGCGCAGGCGCCCTTTTGCTTCGGCTTTGCCAGATTTAATAACGACTTGATATTTTTTCCAGTCTTTTGAATCAATCGTCAGCTTTTGGGTCACAAACACATTGCTTTCAGGATCAACCAACTCAATGCGGATGCTTCCGCTACCTTCGGCTGAGCGTGCCCATACCGAAAAACGATAGTCCGCATCTTGTTTTACACTTACTCCGAAAAAACCTTCGTTGTCCAGCCCGGTTTGTTTGTCATTGTGCCCGGCGTACGACAAGCGCACGTAGTTGGGATTATTGGTAAACGGACCATCTTTTCGTACTTCCACATTCCCAAAGGTAGTCCAACCGAGCAGATTCTGCGGAAAATCGAACGAGCGGTTTTTAATCATTTCGGCATATAACCCGCCATCGGCGCCGTAATTAATGTCCTCGAAGAAAATGCCGTACATGGTTTTTTGAATGGTCGAACCCGGTTTCTTTACATCTACAGCAATGTTGTGCGTTTGTGCGGTAAGGAGTTGCGTCCCCAATATTAGGAAGAAAAGCATTACAGCCAGCCAATTTGTTTTTTTCATTTTAATATTTTTGAGTGGTTTTTTCTGCTGCAAAAATAAACAAATAAAACAACGCAATTATCTCGACCTTTTACAAAGTTGCGCATCTCTGGAAATTTAGCAACTTTTTATAAAACGCTCAACCCGGTTTATTTCTTGATTAAATTTTTAAAACAAGAAATCTATGCGCAAAATGACTTCAAGTATCTGACGGCTAAAATCAAATGAACTGAAGGTGTTCTATCACCATACGAATAATTCCGACTCATTTTTGCCACATTGAATCACAAAGAATTAACGTGTTGAGATTCAGCAATATACTCTTTCTGTTAAACCCATTCGGCATTTTAAATAAAAAAAATATCTATTTCCACGATAAAAAAAATGAATTATCTAAAAAAATATTGCATTTAAGTGAAACAAAAGTTGTATTTTTGGCAAAAGTTAATGTTGTGAAATAGAATACGGTCTTTGACAATGTCTAAATAAATTTCGTAAAGCATTTTACCAGTTTTGGAAAATGTCTGTTCATGCTTCGACTTTGTCTGAAGAAGTTTCGATAATGCTTTTCCAAGCTTCGATTTTGTCTGGAGAAGCTTTGATAATACTTTTCCAAGCTTCTATTTTACCTGAAGAAGCTTCAATAATACTTTTCCAAGCCTCGATTTTACCTGAAGAAGTTTCGATAATGCTTATCCAAGCTTCTATTTTACCTGGAGAAGCTTCGATAATACTTTTCCAAGGTTCAATTTTACCTAAAGGTGTTTTATTCGTTCAAATTAAGGAATCAATAATTTGTTTCTATATTTATTTATTTTAAAATTTTAAATCGATATGAAGAAAATTAAAGCTCTACTGGATTTTATCCAGTTGTCGGTAGCGGCTAAAATAGCCTTCTGCCGAAATGTAATTACTAAATTGACCGGAAGTGTGATTTTTTCAAATCCGGATGTATCTCTTATGGAAGCTAAAGCAGCGGTAGATGCTTTGGACGCCGCTTATCTGGCTTCGAAGGATGGCAGCCACACGGCAGTGTCGGCCATGCACGATGCTGAAGATAAGGTGGATAACCTGTTTCGTCTTCTGGCTGCTTATGTGGACAGAATAGCCAATGGCAACGAAACCGAAATTCTAAGCGCCGGTTTTCATGTTTCCAAACAAAGTGGAAGTATACAGAAACCCGAACTGGCAGCACAGGATGGTGATAACTCTGGCAATGTATGGCTGGTAGCACGTGCCATAGAAAAAGCAGGTGCGTATATATGGCAATATGCCAAGGATGCAATACCCGAAACTGAAGCCGGATGGATAACCGCCGGACACAGTACTCAATCCTACTTTCAGGTTACGGGGCTCGACGTGGCAAGTAAATACTATTTTAGGGTAATGGCTGTAACCCCCACGGGTCCTACAGACTATACAGCACCTGTAATGAAAGTGATAATCTAAAAAGAAAACGGAAACTAATTATTGATTCAACAACAAATAAAAAAAAAGGTAGAAAAAAAGGGGCGGCTCATCTTTCAGTTTTAGCGGACCGGACAGATTGTAGCTCACCCCTCTACCCCAACAAACCAAGTATAAAAAAGGAAAGGAGGCGGCACAAAAGTACTAATTAATTGTAAAACTATAATTTAGCCTAACATAGTTTGGGATAAATTACGAAAAAAATTGCCTGCGAAAAAGGCAGAAATAATTAAATTTTCAATCTATAAAAATGAAAAAATATGAAATCAAAATATTCAAGGTTTATTAAATTATTTGTTTCCATTGTTATTGTAAGTAGTGCATTATTGATTCAAGGTTGTTCTAAATCGGAGATAGAAAATCTGAACGCCCCCAGTTTACAATCAACGGTGCCACAAAACAGTGTTTTTCGGGTTTATGATAAAACGTACAATACGCCAAAAGGATCACAAATATGGGAAGCACAATTGAATAAAATAATTGAAATGGATTCCAATATGGTGCGTAACGGACTGAAGCTAATTCGTTATGAACATGTTCGGCAAATAGCCACTATAACGGATCTTGAATCAGTGAAAACTGAACTTAAGAATAATAACTCTTCATTCATTGTGTATAAAAATAACTCATCTCGTTTTTCTATTCCAGAAAATAAAGAAATAACAACAGGTTATCGCAATTTTATCGATTCGTTGCTTCCCACATCAGCGAACATATTGCAAGCAATTCGTTCCAAAGGGGACGCATCACCTTTGGCAAAAGCTGCATATGCTTTTAAGAAAAATGATCTGGGTGTGGTTAACATAGTGTGGGAATACAACGGAAAAACACTAAATACACCATGTCTTGTTTCTACTGAAAAAGGAATTGTATATGATAAATTTTTATTTTCTATACGTACTACCGCAAATAAAATAACTAGCGTTCAAAGCAAATCCTTTAAAGCACCTCAAGATACACCTATAATGCAGGATGGTGAATATATACAAAAGGTATTCCGTGTAGACTATCCAGAATATAATTCTTTTGGAACGCAAATAAGCGATTGTGGAGTTATGGCATGCCTTTATGGGCATTGGCGTAATTGTATAAGCTATAGCTTACCCGTTGCTGAAAATTACTATACGAACAGTTGGGCGTGGACTCTGGATGAAGTAATTCGCGATCCTTATTTTAACACTTGTTGGATGAAGAGTTGTGCTGCATTTATTAGAATGAAATCATTTTCACCTACATCGTCAGATGGTGAAATTGGTCATCTTCAATTTGATTATGGAATAATTAGAGGAGGTAATGTAGGTATAGTATTCACTGGTGGAGAATATCCGTTAATAACCGGAGATCATATTGATTTACTAGATTGTAATGTAGGAACAATTGTTGCAAGTGAAATGAATACCTCTAGTTATTAGAATTGAAAGAATAATGAGAATAATGGCGATCGTAGCGGGTTGCCATTATTCTTTCATTTACTATTTTCACACAAAAGAAGACAAATTTCAAGAATTTATTTAAAAATTGGACTCCCGCCTATATAACGATGGACCTTGTTACGACTTAACTGTCAAAACAAACAATGGGTGGTCTGTAGCCGCTATAAGATATAACTTAGATCCAACGGATTTTCGATATACGGTTGTATTTACAAATCTGCGTTTAATCAACGAGGTGAAGAACGGAACGTTCAAGGAAAGTAACTACGATGTTTATAAGTAACCGGGTTTTTAATGCTAGCGTTAATATGACATGTTTCCTATAAATACAAAGAGTAAGTACTCCAAACGAAAAACTTCCTTCAAAAATCTTAATAGGTTAATTTAAAATGTCCCTCAAAAATATCGGTTAATTAAAAATAATTTGATAGATTTGCTACGTATTAAGATAAAATGGAATATTAATCATCCATTAAATTCGATAATCACTATGAAAACAATCATCCTTAGCTCATTGCTATTGCTTTGTTCGGTTCTCGTCTTGGCACAGGAAAATAAGATTTACAAGATTAGTTTATCTACGAAATGTGGTCTATGCGTTTTGGAAAAATCGAAAGAATTCAAAATAGACCTCACGCGGAAAAACGACAAAATTACGATTGTCTATAGTGTGTTGGATAGCATCCAGACTCTTAAATTTAAAAAGGATGACGAGTTTAAAGATATAATGAACAGATTTGAAAAGAAGGAGAATATAAATTCATTAATTCAGACGAAATTTCCACAATTAAAAGAAAAATATTCTGTCTATTTCAGAGATTCATTAAAAATTAATATCGAAAGCTATCCGGATTTGTTCAATTCTGTGGATTTACTCGGAACAAAAAACGAACGGTTTACGAAAGAAATGATGCCAAAAGAAGATATTTTTTTGGATCCTAATCATTTTTACATAACAATTCAGAATCAAAATAATTTAATTACGGAATATATTGTAGAGGTACTTCATGAATCTCGTTTCCCGGTCACCTATAAACTTATTGAATCACTTCTGGATATTTACAGAGCCAAGAAACCCGGAACTTTATTGGATAGAGGGGAAAAGACTTTGTATTATTAGCATTTATCGTCTGGTTGGTTCAGCAAAAAAGCCCGTGTAAAATCAATATCCATATTAACCCCAAAATCATAATGTATGAATAATCAAATTAAAAGCCGCTTAACGGTACTATTTCTGACCATTTCGGTCTGTGTTTTAGCTCAAAACAACATACCGCAGCCGGGCTCATTCAGTTGGTATGCGGATATCGTTTCAAAGGTATATAATATCGATTGTAAACTTCCTGACAACTTTACTGATTTAAAAAGCAAACATGTTGAAATTTTTAAAGATGAAAATAATTGGAAGATGTCTTCTCCTTACTTTCCTGTCATTCAGTCAAATGACAAAGAATGTATCTTGCTGTACAATCTTTTACCTCTTTATGGTTTTTGGACAAAGAATCTAGTAATTGGCGAAATTTCAGGGATGCTTGGTGTGGATAGTTGTGTGCCTTCGCAACGCGACTCCATACAAATTGAAAATTACGTCACGATCACAACGGGTAAATCAGTACACGATTCGTTTAATGCAGATTCCATTATCACCTTTGAGATACCGCGAAATAAAGCCTATATGGATAAGTATAAGTATAAGTATTGCACCAGTATGATGATTGTGAAAAATGACCGTGCAACCATGATTTTAAAATGGTTCTTTACTGAAAACGGACTTAAAAACAAAGATAAATATATCAGCATGCTGAATAATAGTATTAAGTATAAAAACGGTAAATGGAACTATGATAAAAGACAAAATCCAAGTGAAGACCAGAAAGCATTATCACAAATTCTTCAGGTAGTGACTGTAAGGAAAGCCGATTTAGAGAATAAATAAACGACTAACTAAAATCACAATGAGTCTTGATCAAATTCATCGAATCCTTATTCTCGTACTAGTTCTTTACCATTTCTATTATTTGATAGATGTTATCCGATCTTCTTTTAAGGAGCCTATCAACAAAATAGTCTGGATATTGCTTATCGTATTACTGCCGGTTGTGGGTTGCATTTTATATATTTTTATTGGGCGAAAACAGAAGAAAATTATAGATTAAACGGGATCTTCAACGAATCGAAATACGAGGTTTATAAATAATACTTCTGAGTGAAACTTTTTTGCTTCGCCCTTGAAGTCAACTTTAATGACTATTGCGCTCAAAAATAAAATATGAAACTAGCATTTAAACAGGAGTTTAAACCAAAGCCCATTTTCATTGCTGAATTGAATACTACACCTATCTAAAAAAAAGAACGTATGAAAACAGAAAACTCAACTTCAATATTTCTCATAATTGTATCAATTTTGTGCCTTTTTATGCCTTTCATAAAACATCTATCATTGGATTTAACGATAATTTGTGTTCTATCTGGAGTAAATTTACTGAATATAGAGTTCGTAAAAAATGTTAGTTATAGACGTGCTATTGCGATAGGTTCCCTTGTATTGCTAATTTATCCGTACTTTCATTTTATAAAACCTTTTTTCTGTTAGAAGTAGCGTAAAAATGTTTTAAAATGAAGTTAAGCGAGTTAGCGCTTTGTGGAGAGTAACAAATAGTTAGCCCCCGCTGACACGGTTTACAAATAAAACTTACCAAAAATGAAAGCATCAATCAAAAGCGTTCTAATTGCAGTTATACTCTTTGGCAGTCTTTGTTGCCAGTCATCATTCGGCCAAGGCATAGATGTTCAGGGAATATTCAGTTCAGAAATGACAAGGCTTCTAAATCCACTTTTTCAGACAAATGATACAACGCAAGTTGTCGGGTTTATTATTTATCCGGATGGAAGTCATAATTCGTCTCTTCGAATTGTAGAATCAAAAGGGAAATGTTATTTAGAGGTCAGATCTCTTGATAAAAATATCCGATTAGAAGTCCTAAAAAGAATATATGAAGAAAAGGCAGTTAAATCAGAAGAGTTAAAGGGAATGACTGTAATAGAGATGCATGTTAGAGAAAAGTTTGATGTCTCAAATCTCCCGATAAAAACTAATTTATATTCAATACCGGTAAGCATTTCTTTTAAAAACAACATCCTAAAGGCATTTATGAAAGTGAATGATTTATGCTGGAACCAACAAAGAGTATATATAAATGGGAAATTACGTACAGAGGAGCAAATCGATACTTTCGATGGTTCAACTTATGAATTTAGAACTTATGTGGATGGCAAAATGGCAAACAGTTTTATTCAGGCAGATGAATACGACCCCTATAATACCACTCCCATTGATTCGGCCGATTATGTCTATCAGGTGAAACTGGCAAATGTCAGTATTATTAATGATGTCAGAAACGGAACTTTCAGGGAATCCAACTACGATATTTACAAGTAACCGGTGTTTAAAAATGACAGTGTTAATATGGTGTGCTTCCTATAAATACAAAGAGAAAGTACTCCAAACGAAAAACTTCCTTCAACAATTTTCATGGGTTAATTTAAAATACCCTTCGAAAATATGGGTTAATTAAAAATAATTCGATAGATTTGCTGCGTGTTAAGACAAAATGGAAAGCCCGACTAAAAACAATACACATATTAACCCCAGAATCATAGTATATGAATAATCAAATTAAAAGCCGCTTAACGATACTATTTCTAACCATTTCGGTCTGTGTTTTAGCTCAGAACAGCCAACCGGAGCCGGGTTCATTCTCTTGGTATGCTAACATTATTTCAAATGTGTATAGTATCAACTGTAAACTTCCATCTAACTTTACTGATTTAAAGAATAAACATGTTGAAGTTTTTAGGTTGAATGAAAGTGTTTTTACGAACTCAATATATTTTCCGGTTATTCAATCAAAGGATAAAGAATGTGTTTTAATGTATCATATTTTACCCAGTTACAATATTTTTGGAACAAAGAGTACAGTGATCGGTGAAATAACCGGTGTGCTTGGTCTGGATAATAATGTGCCTTCGCAACGCGACTCTATACAGATGGAAAACTATGTCACCATTACTACGGGCAAATACGTTCACAATGCCTTTAATGCCGATTCCATCATTACCCTGGAAATACCGCGAAATAAAGCCTATATGGATAAGTATAAGTATTGCACCAGCATGATGATTGTAAAAAAAGGCCGGGCAACCATGATTTTGAAATGGTTTTTTACTGAAAACGGACTAAAAAACAAAGACAAATATATCTGCATGCTGAATAATAGTATTGAATATAAAAACGATAACTGGAAATATAATTTAAGACAACTTCCTGATAAAGATTCTTTAGTATTAACACTAATTCTTAATGTGATAGAATTGAGAAAAGAAGATATTGGAATTAAATAGAAATTATCAATCGTATTTCGCCCGCTGGCGCGGATTTGTAAAAACACAAAAAGATATTAATATAACCACTCATCCTTTTCGCTATGAACCGACTTAAATTCACCCTCCTGACGGCATTGATGCTGATTACCGGCACGGCTTATTGCCAGCACTTTAATTATGAATATGAGTTAAAAAACGTCTGACTCCAGCTATTGACGCTACCACCACCAAAGAGATTGCTTTGTTTAAGGCAATAACAATATCTAATGTACCCGAGCATTCAATTCGAATTGTAGAAAAAGACAAACAAGCATTTATTGAAGTACGGATGCCGGAAAGAAATCTTGCAAAGGATTTTTTTTCAACCGAACAAAGAATTGATTCTATAAAAACATTGGTATTTGTAAAACCCATAAGCAACAATTTTAAGCATAGAATGGTAATGGCGTTTCAAAAAGTGATTGAATTACATTCGAAGACAAACAAGCCAATGAGTTATGAAGATGCTAATGGAAGTGTACATTTAAGAACTTATGATGGACCTTGTTATGACTTTATCCTTAAACGTAATAATGTGTGGTCTGTGGCCGAGATTAGATATGATTTGGAACCAACGGATTTTCGATTTACGGTAATACTTACTAATCTGTGTTTAGTCAACGATGTGAAGAATGGAACTTTCAACGAATCCAACTACGATATTTACAAGTAATCGAAATTTTAATGCTAGAGTGGATATGATGCATTTCCTGAAAATACAAAGGGAAGTCGTCATGACTTTTCTGAAGTGATTTATTTGGGGGAGTCGCGAGTTGGAACTTCTCACACCTACCTCCAACAGGCAGGTGTTCATGACCAGTGGTTCGCGCGCCCCCCGGAATCACTTCGCTCACCTGATTTTATTCACATTTTACTCCTGTTGGAGTATCTCATCCATATCTATCTGTTCCGTATATATAAACTTTAACATTATATTCCCTCCTTTTTTTTCTTTCTGACTTAAAATTTGCAAATACCACATATTCAGTAAAATACGTTTCAATTTTTAGCAATAGCGCACTCAAATCCCCAACCTCTTACGTTCAATTTTTCAACAAAAATGTTTCATTTCTTGAAATGAGACATTTCGGGTTGTTCGTTGCTATAAGTTTGTGCTCAACATATAGCCGCAAAAACGTTGCGAATATATTCTCGAGAAAAATAAATGTATCAACGAAGAATATTTATATACCAAGAAAGAATATTTATATATCAAGAAAGAAAAATAATATATCAAGAAAGAAAAATTATATACCAAGAAAGAAAAATTATATATCGGGGAAGAATATTTATATATCAAGAAAGAATATTTATATATCAAGAAAGAAAAATAATATACCAAGAAAGAATAATTATATATCGGGGAAGAATATTTATATATCAAGAAAGAAAAATAATATACCAAGAAAGAATATTTATTTATTGGAAAAGAATATTTATTCGTTTTAAAAACCTGTCGAATTATAAGTGTCTAAAATATAGGCTAATAAACATAAGCGATTTATAAACATTATATTCATTTTTAAAATTAAGAATTATGGCTGATTATGTTCCACAAACCGATGCCGATTTTAATGTTTGGCAATTTAATTTGATTGAGATTTTATCTCTTAATGCAACTGCAATGGGTGTTCCTGCCGATGTGATTACATCATTAAAAGCCTCGCAGGCTCGCTGGACGGATGCTTATGACAAAACAAGCAACAAACACAAAACCGCACTACCGCCGATGTGATTACCAAGGACGAAGTGGGTGCTGATTTTAAAAAAGAAATCCGTGATACAGTGCAACAATGGGTAGCGCGCAACCCCAAAGTGACTGATGCCGACCGTGCACGAATGGGTATTACCATACGGAATACGACCCATACACCCGTTCCGCCGCCTGCTACGTTTCCGGTGGGAAGTGTCGATTTCTCCATGCGTTTGCAGCACACCATTTCGTTTTACGACCAAGCTTCGGCACACAGCAATGCCCGCCCCGAGGGGGTAGCCGGATGCGAAATTTACCTTAAAGCCGACGGCGAAGCGCCCAAAGACGTAGAGGAAATGCATTTTCAGGGAATGTGCAGTGCTTCGCCCTTTGTGGTGAAGTTCGATAGCTCCAAAGCAGGTAAAACAGCTTGGTACTGGCTGCGCTGGATAAACCGCAAAGGCGAACCCGGACCGTGGAGTGTGGCGATTAGTGCTATGATTGTGGGGTGACCTTATTCCGAGTAATCATCGGCTGACTTTAAGTCATCTGATGACTGGTTGGTTTCTAAAAAACAGACGAAGTCGGTTTTATAATTGTACGTGCAATTATACCGGCTTCGTTTTTTTGCCTACTCAGCGGGGAGTTATCGGGCTACAAATGCAAGGGATTAAAATAAATTAAATGATTTGTTGTTAATTAAGAAAATTATTTTTATCTTTGGGGCGGTTAATTCACAATCAATTGCATATACTCCTATTTTATAGTGGATATGCACTACGATTTATAAAAAAGAAAGCGAATATATAGGCAATGGCGGATATATTGATGTTCGGTGCAATTTTTAAAAAATGATAAAGCTTATTATATGACAAATGAAATTTATAATGGATTTGCAGTTTACTGTAATAAAAGAAGACCATTTGGGGTAATATCCCCAAATGGTGACAGAAATGCTATCTGTAATACAAGAACAGTCCCAAAAAGAATTAGGAAATATTTAATCGAAATAGAAGACAAAAGATTTTATGAACACGGTGCGGTTGATATTAAAGGAATTACAAGAGCAACGCTTGCAAATCTTAAAGCTGGAAAAATAGTTCAGGGAGGTAGCACAATTACACAACAACTTGCGAGAAATCAAATTAGGGATAATAGAAAAAACATAATTCGAAAAATAAGAGAAACAGCATTAGCCTTTAATATTGAAAGGCACAATAATAAAGATGAAATAATTGATTTATATCTGAACAAAGTTTTTTGGGGTAAAAAAAATTATGGAATTAGGGCTGCTTGCCTAGACTACTTTAAGAAAGAACCGGAGAATTTAAATACAAAAGAACAGTTGATTCTTTTGACTCTTTTGAGAGGACCAAACTACTATTTAAATAATGATGTCGTTCTGGAAAAACGTTGTAATTTGTTGAGCAGTATTTTATTGGAAAGAAATGTTATTAACCAAAGAAAATTCTCCCAAATCAAAAAGAGTGAAAGTAAAATTGAGAGTAATTTATTAGAGGTTTTTAGAAGTGAAACAGTTCCATTTATTACTAAAAGCATTAATACGAAACAATATTCTATATACTCAACACTCAATGTTGAGTTACAAAATGAGGTAACTAAGTTCATATCAAATTCTAAATATCCTACAAGTATAATCGGAATTTCAAATGGGGAAATAATATGTGTAGGAAGTTCAAATGGGTCTGATTATCCTTTTTTATACAGGTCTAATGTTGGTTCAACATTAAAACCATTTATTTACTCAATTCTGAGACAAAGCGGATATTCTTCAAGTTCCATTTTCTCCACAACAACTAAAAATTCTATAGATTGGGATATTAGAGAGGCTCAAAGTGTAAGTAGTGAATTACTTTCATTGGAGGATGCATTGTTTCTTTCCAATAACAATACATTTGTTAATGCAGCATATGAATGTGGAATGGAAGAATTATTATCTTCTTTATCAAAAATACTCAATAAACCGAAAAGTAATTTAGTGCCTTCAAGCGTTTTAGGAGCCACAATTGATGGCTTGACTTTATTTGAATTGGTAAAATCATACGAAAGTTTTTTTTGTGATTATAAATCTAATCCAATAAAGTCTGAATGTATTTCTATTCTTAATAAAATAGCTGTTGACAAGTTTTATGGAGAGTTTAGCAATTCGTTTTTAAAAACGGGAACTACTAACTTTAATAAAGAGAGATTTGCAATAGTGGGATATGCAAATACTTTATTCGGCTTTTTAAGACAGGGAAATGAAATTAACGACTATTCAAAAGAAGGAGGATTTATTTCAAGCATTTTAGGATTTCTACAAAATATTAGTCGTAAAAAATACAAATGGAGTTCAGAAAATGAATAATATAATAGTTCCTTTCGCATTAAACTCTAATAATCAGAATCTCAGAGGGACATATCCAACACCTCAAGAAATTAAGGATGCTTTCTTTTCTGCGAATGAAGAAGAAAGATTTGGTATTATTAGGTTGTGGATTACTGAAGGTATTCCACACGCTTTTATGAATGAACCTTTGCTTTATGAAGAAATTCGACAATTTATTTCAACTGGTGTAAATGTATATTCAAAAGAAGTGACATTAGTTGGGAGTGGCAGAATAGGTTATTCTCTAAAAAAAGAAGTTTGGGGTAAACCATTCACAAATAAATCAGACCTTGACTTTACTATAATTTCAAACGTCCTATATTCTAAATTAGTGAATGACTTTCAAAAATGGGTTGGTGATATAGAATCAATGAAACTAAAACCGAAAACAGCAAATGAGTTAAAAGGTTGGCTCGGTAGTATAGATGTAGTAAACAGGAATATTCCTAAGGGATTTATATACACAAAGAATTTATTACCGTATAGTGAATATCCTACAGTTCGTAAATGTTACTCAACCATGAATATGTTGCAAGAGAGACTCTCAAAAACTAATAATGCCCCTAAAGTATCTGATGCTTCAATTAGGGTATATTCTGATTGGAAAAGTTGTATTAGACAACTCAACATTAACTTCAAGACAGCTTTAGATTTATGGAAGTGAATAATTTATCAAATATAAACAAAAAAAGCTCCCGCTCACCCGCTCGCTCCGATTTGCAATCGGTGTGTTGTTCGGTAGAACAATACATATTTGCTTCTTCAACTAACGGTCACGACCAGAGGGAGTAAACCGCCAAATGGGAATAGCCTCTGTTGTTAGGTGGCATAAAAAAACGAAAGAAAAAATAGGAGATGAAGAAAATATTAA
>Ga0302292_1001072_pt1 | contig 18067 bp, 16 predicted proteins | sample III_Fen_N2_1_FD_194553 | JGI IMG/M metagenome (GOLD analysis project Ga0302292, IMG submission 194553) | Peat permafrost microbial communities from Stordalen Mire near Abisko, Sweden - III_Fen_N2_1 | ecosystem: Environmental > Terrestrial > Soil > Wetlands > Permafrost | place: Sweden: Abisko...
ATGCAATTTTTGCTTCAGGGCTACGAGCAGAATCCGGAAGAAATATTACGTTCGGCCATGTTTAAGGAAGATTACAGACAAATGGTGATTGTGAAAGATATCGAAATATATTCGATGTGCGAGCATCATATCCTTCCGTTTATTGGCAAAGCTCATATCGGCTACATTCCAAATGGCTACATCACCGGGCTGAGCAAAATCGCCCGTATTGTTGATGCGTATGCCCGTCGGCTCCAGGTTCAGGAACGATTAACTACCCAAATAAAAGAATGCATACAGAATACCTTGAATCCGCTTGGTGTTGCCGTTGTTATTGAAGCTCAGCACCTTTGCATGCAAATGCGCGGCGTTCAGAAACAAAATTCGACCACAACAACTTCCGATTTCACCGGCGCTTTCGAACGGGTTGCCACCCGCGAGGAGTTTATCCGGCTGATCAGGTAAATTAAATGGTAAAATTTAGGATTATAGTATATTTTCAGGACACTGATGATAGAGAAATGGTTTGACGATCAGATTTTTACGGGTATAAATTATTTGGGGCAGAAGTTGGCTCAAACCGAGTTTAATACCTGCACCTTTCAGAATTGTGACTTTTCGAATGCAGATCTGTCGAATAGCGATTTTGTAAATTGCCGGTTCGACAACTGTAATTTTACATTGGCTAAAATGACTGGGTTAGGACTCAAAAATGTTCATTTCACTGGATGTAAGCTAGTTGGAATCACGTTCGATACTTGTTCCGATTTTCTTTTCTCTGTTGAATTTCAAAAATGTGTTCTTGATTACGCTTCGTTCTTCGAAAAAAAAATGAAGAAAACGAAATTCGAAGATTGCTCGCTGAAAGAAGTAGATTTTTCGGCAGCTGACTTGTCAATGGCTGTTTTTCTGAATTGCGATCTGTCTCAGGCTGTTTTTCAACAGACCAACCTTGAGAAAGCTGATTTCCGCACAGCATTTAATTATTCGCTCAATCCAGAGGCAAATAAGATCAAAAAAGCAAAATTCTCGTTATCCGGAATCGTCGGGCTATTGGGAAAGTATGACATTATTATTGAATAGATTTTATTAGAGTGTTAAATAAATTATATTAGTTATGAATCTGAAATTCAAAATAGTATTTTACAACTTAATGATATTTTTGATTATTTTCGACATCATTTATTTGTTAGTTTGGATATTTTCAATTCACATGAATCCAACAAAAGGGCTTATTGTTGCCGGAATTGCTACCGCGCTAACTCCATGGGCCAAAGCAACAAACCTTCAATCTGGAAGAAAGGTTTTTTTTCAGATTTATGCATTAACATTATGGAATAAATATGTTAAAAAAGCACATTAATATTAATACCAAATTCAAAAAACAGACTTATGGCAATCGTGAAACCATTTAAAGGACTTCGTCCTCCTCAGGCCATCGCCAGCGATTTGGCTTGTTTACCTTACGATGTAATGAACAGCACCGAAGCAGCTCAAATGGCTGAAGGCAAAGCATGCTCGTTGCTTCATATCACTCGCGCCGAAATCGACTGTCCCGCAGGAACCGATGTCCATTCGGAAACAGTTTACCTGAAATCAGTCGAAAATTTCAGGAAATTTCAGGACGAAGGCTGGTTGAAACAGGATGAAGCGGCCAAATATTACATTTACGCCCAAACCATGAATGGCCGCACACAATACGGAATTGTGGGAGCTGCTTCCTGCGAAGATTATAACCGGGGTATCATCAAAAAACATGAGCTAACCCGTCCTGATAAGGAAGAAGACCGCATGATTCTGACCCGTTACCTCAACGCAAACATTGAACCTGTTTTCTTCTCATATTGCGCCGTTCCTGAAATTGACTCGATTGTTGATTCGATCGTGAAAAATCAAAAAGCTGATTACGATTTTATTGCTGAAGACGGATTTGGTCACCATTTCTGGACAATTAATGATCCTTCAGTCAATCAAAAAATCGAAAAGTTGTTTGCTACCAAAGTTCCGTCAAGTTATGTGGCTGATGGACACCACCGTACCGCAGCTGCAGCACGAATTGGATTGGAAAAGAAAAATCAAAACCCGAATCATACCGGAAACGAAGAATACAACTTCTTTATGGCCGTTCATTTTCCTGATAATCAACTACAAATCATTGATTACAACCGCGTTGTTAAAGATTTAAATGGTTTAACTGAGACTGAATTGTTTGAAAAACTGAAGAAAAACTTCGATCTCGAACTTGTTGGCGCCGATATTTACAAACCATGCAAATTGCACGAATTTAGCATGTATATCTCGGGAAACTGGTATAAACTAAATGCCAAGGCTGGCACGTTCAATGATAGTGATCCAATTGGTGTTCTGGATGTTACCATTTTATCGAATCTGATTTTGAATCAGATTTTAGGAATTACGGATCTCCGGACTTCTACGCGGATCGATTTTGTAGGCGGAATCAGAGGCCTGGGAGAATTGAAAAAGCGCGTTGACAACGGTGATATGAAAGTGGCTTTTGCCCTGTATCCTGTATCGATGCAACAGCTAATTAACATTGCCGATTCGGGTAATATTATGCCGCCAAAAACGACCTGGTTCGAGCCAAAACTTCGGTCAGGACTGGTTATTCACAAACTGGATTAAGAATTATCAATCAATAACATTAAAAATCCCGCTGATAATTTCAGCGGGATTTTTCGTTTTCCCTTTTCTTTTTCCTTTTTTTCAGACCTGAACTTTCTCATGGTTCGTTTGCTTTTTATCCGACTTCTTTACCTGCACAAATCAGGACCAAAAAATTTTAATCCTGAGAATACTTATATTTGCCGCAAGAACAAATTCAAAATAGATACAGATCATGATAAAAAAACTTCAACGCACTGTTGTTCTGTCGCTTTTGGCAGTTGTTTTATGCATCCCGGGTTCGTTCGGATGCACTAATTTTTTAATTTCAAAAGGTGCCACGGTCGATGGCTCAACCATGATTACTTATGCAGCTGATTCGCATACCTTATATGGAGAATTGTATTACCAGCCTGCACAAGATTATCCTGAAGGAGCTTTACGCGACATAATCGAATGGGATACCGGTAAATTTTTAGGGCGGATTCCTCAGGTTTCACATACCAACAGTGTCATTGGAAATATGAACGAATTTCAGGTTGCGATTGGCGAAACTACTTATGGCGGACGCGAAGAGTTGCTCAAACAATCGGTTGCAACTATGGATTATGGAAGCCTGATGTATGTGGCCTTACAACGCGCCAAAACAGCACGCGAAGCCATTGAAGTGATGACCGACCTGGTTGAAAAATACGGATATGCAAGCGAAGGCGAATCGTTTTCGATTTCGGACCCGAATGAAGTATGGATTATGGAAATGATAGGAAAAGGAGAAAGTGAAAAGGGTGCAGTTTGGGTTGCCCAGCGTATTCCCGACGGATACATCAGTGGTCATGCCAACCAGGCCCGTATCACAACTTTCCCGATGAACGATCCAGTAAATTGCTTGTTTGCCAAAGATATTATTTCGTTTGCCCGTGAAAAGGGCTGGTTTGACGGGAAGAATAAAGACTTCAGCTTTTCGGATGTATATGCCCCTGTTGATTTTAGTGGAGCTCGTTTCAGCGATGCACGTGTATACTCCGGATTTAACAAGGCGTATTCAGGAATGAAACAATACGAAGAATATGTTCTTGGAAACGTTAAACACGACGGCGAGAACAAATTTTCTTCAAACCGGATGCCTTTATGGGTAAAACCTGATAAAAAGCTCAGCCTTCAGGATGTTATGGGAATGATGCGCGATCATTTCGAAGGAACTGCCTTAGATATGACCAAAGACATTGGCGCCGGCCCATTTAAGCTGCCCTACCGCTGGAGACCGCTGACATTTAAAGTTGATTCTGTGAATTATATCAATGAACGAGCAGCTTCGACACAACAGACTGGTTTTTCGTTTGTTGCACAATCACGCTCCTGGCTACCAAATCCAATTGGTGGAATTAATTGGTTTGGCGTTGACGATACATACAGCACCTGTTACGTTCCGATGTATTGCGGAATAACCGAAATTCCTGAATGTTTTAAGGTGGGAAACGGCGATTTACTTACTTTCTCCGAAACTTCAGCCTTTTGGACATTCAATGTTGTTTCGAACTTTACCTACCTGCGTTACAATGCCATGATTCCTGATGTTTTGAAAGTTCAAAAGAATCTGGAAGGTAAATTTATAGCTTACACGCCAAGTGTTGATATAGCCGCCCAAAGTTTATGGAATGCCGGTAAGAAAAACGAAGCCATTCAGTTTTTAACCGAATATTCTGTAAATCAAGCGAATGGAATGACCAAAGAATGGAAGAAATTATCTCAGTTCCTGATCGTAAAATTCATGGATGGTAATATCAAAAAAGAAAAAGATGGAGTTTTTGAGCGTACCGAAACCGGAATGCCGGTAAGTCCAAGCCAACCCGGATATCCGGATTGGTGGAAAAAAGTAATTGTTAATGAAACTGGCGATCATTTAAAAATGATTGGTGCGCCAAGTCATTGACTTTCGCAAAAAACCAGATTATTTGTTGAGTGCGTAAGTTGGAAATTGAATAATTTTATTAATTTTGCGCCACATTTCAGCAATCTCTTACTCATTGATTTGATGTAATATTGCCACTAAAACATAAAAAAATGGATTTAATTAAAGTTGCACAAAACGCTTTTGCTGCTGAAACCAAAGAGCAGCCGAAATTTAAAGCAGGAGATACCATTACCGTTCATTATAAGATTAAGGAAGGTAACAAAGAGCGTATCCAGAACTACCGTGGTGTTGTTATTCAGGTAAAAGGAACAGGCGTTACCAAAACTTTCACCGTTCGCAAAATGTCAGGAAGTATTGGTGTAGAAAGAATTTTCCCACTTTATTCGCCTTTCATCGACGAGATTGAATTAAACAAAAAAGGTATGGTACGTAGGGCAAAACTGTATTATTTACGTTCTCTTACTGGCAAAAAAGCCCGTATCAAAGAAAAACGTGTATAAGAAAAATATTTTTATTTCTAAAAAGAGGTTGGTCCGAAAGTTCCAACCTCTTTTTTTGTACTATCTCAAATCGCGAAGTAAAACCTTCGTTTCCGTGGGAAATTCTGTCGGAAGGTTTTGTTTTACATGGCCAGTAGCAGCCCATTCAGTTCCTCGCGAAAAAGTAACCTGAAAACCAAGGTCCTCTAACGAATCACTAAAATCAGCCCCTGTATGACCCAAAACAGATTGAAATATCCGGCCTTTTCCATACGTTATCGTGAACAAAACTGGTTCCTCCTTTCCAGTTCCTCCTGTTTCTTTGGTCGAAAATGCTGTTGCCAACACATGAATATTCTGAGCTGGCCCACGCAAATTCCCATATAATTCGTCGTTCTGATGCAACCATTTCGAAGGAATACCTTTGGTAATCGGATGTTCCGAATCGCGGACATTAATTACAAAAGGAACCCGCTGACCATGTGCACCGCCTGGTCCTGCTGAATTGTCGGTTATATATTTGCCGTCTTTCCAGTAATAATAAGGCCCTGATTGTTCATTTCGGCCGCCCCAGCCTCCCAGACCGGTCATCAGGTTGTATTCTTTCCAGTTCGGACAAGCATTATTCGCTTCATGAATAACAACCACACCACCACCATTTTGCACATACTTTTCGAATGCAGTTTTGACTTTTTCGGGCCATTCTGGGATATTCAAATTCAAGACGACCACTTTATACTTTGAAAAATCAGGTAAAAACTGATTCAGAACTTCACCCGAAACTGGAAATAAAACCACATCCGTTTGAAATATTCCCTGGTGATCGAGAATCGCTTTCAAATGGGAAGAGGTTACCTGCCAGTTGTGATATTTATCGGTTTGTCCGGTCAGAAGTATTACCTTAATCGGATTAGCCCCAAACGTCAAAGACGAAATGAGCAACATAAAAAGAACAAGTTTGGTTTTCATATTTTTTGGTTTAGAAGGTAATTCTGATTCGTTTGGTTTTTAACGCATATCCACTAATATGTGATTTTTTAATGTAACTAGGTCAAAAGTATATTATCAATCATCAAACAGAAAAAGTTATTATATTCCTCAATTTCAATTACATGAAATTATCACTTTTAGCCTTGGTATTCATTTACTTAATGAGAATTTTCTTATGAATTAGATTTTCACCGTCATAAATTTGTAAGATATAGAATCCAGGCAATACATTCGCCCGAAATTGAAACGTTGGTGTAAATACGGTTTCGCATTCCTGCAATACCTTCCCGTTCATATCAATCAAACTCAATTTGCCAGATCCTTGCAACCCACTAATTGATAAATCATTGCCAGTAACAGGATTTGGAAATACTTTCACTTGGCTGTCATTCATTGAAGCTATTCCGGTTGTTAATGTAAAGTTGGCAGTAACCGTCATATTTGCAGTAATTTGTATCGAAATCGGGTTAATTGTATCTTTTACATCGCCAGTCCACCCCGAAAAAACAGAACCTTCTGCCGGAATTGCTGTTAGCTTAATCGTCTTTCCACCAGAATAAACCGTTCCTGACGGAATGTTGCTTACAGTCCCTGAACCATTTATTTTTTTGGTAAGTGTGAAACTTAATCCGGCGCCCAACATGATTCCATTCAATGTATTTGAATCACTTACAGCACCGGTATTCCTGTTGAGTAAAGCGCCAGTGTCCCAAATAATCGGGATAATTCCTTTTTTGATGGCCGAGTTTACAATGTATTTATAATAATATTGCCGAGATGCCAGATACAATGTTTGATTTGCCCCACTTAGAGTTGTTCGTAAAGACGCACCGAATTCGCCCATAATTACCGGAATTCCTTTGTCAACAAATTTGGTCTTCATTAAACCCAGATACTTTTCAACATCGCTTTCTTCACCCCAGGTGGCATTGTGAGCTGCATCGGTAGTTGAATGATAGCCTTTCCCCCAGTAATAAAACATGTTCCCCCAGGTTTCGTCCTTGCTCATTCCGCAATAATTCCAGGGCGTATAATAATGAATTTCAGCTATCAACCGGTTTTCTATTTGGTCGGTGGGCATTTTGTTCATGAGCGTATTGGTCAATGTAATATCTGTTGAAGGACCCTGAACAACTAACGTACGGGAAGCATTGTTACTTCCGGTTCCTCTAACTGCATCAATAAATGTTTGGTGGTACGACATTAAAACCGTCATTCCGGTAGCATCAGAAACATTGGGTTCGTTGGCGCTTGCAAAGAGTAAATGCTCGTCATAATCCTTGAAATAGTTGGCAATCTGCGTCCAATAGGCTTTCTGTTTAATATTTACTGAAGCCTGTTTTTCAAGTGTAACATTATTTTCCAACCAGCCGCTGTCCCAATGTGTGTTAATTATTGCATACATACCGTTATTCAGACAGTAATCAACTACTTCTTTTACACGATCCAACCATGCAGGAGCAATCACTTGAGTAGTTGCATCCGCATGGCTATCCCACGAACAGGGAATCCGAACCGTATTGAATCCTGCCGCTTTCATCCCGTCCACAAATTTTTGAGATACCACTGGATTTCCCCAACCTGTTTCACCTCCCGGAACTTCAAGCGTATTACCAATATTGCAGCCGACAATCATTTTACTGGCTATTTCTACGGCTGTTGGCAATTGTGCAACTACTTTATTGATAAGGAAAAAAGCAAATAACGTCAGGAACAAATATTTTTTACGCATAAATTTCATCCAATTTAGAACATTGCCTATTCGTGATCAAAGCTTAACCAGATTTAAAAATAAAACGTCATTTTCTCTGATATCCAGCTCTTTTGCGAACGGTTTTCCAGCCTCGATGGTAACCACATCGGTTGAAACGGGGTCGCCATTATTCTGCTTTTTGATTTGCTCTACCTGGTGCCTGTTCAATTGTGATGGCATTCCCATATCGAAATAGGTCGTATAGGCATCGTTGCTCCGGTACCCAATTTTATAAACTTCCAATGAATATTTACCTTGCGGAATACCTGCGATATTTATTTTCAGTTTTCCTTTCGATTTGGAAGGTAAGTCACGGGTGAAAAACTGTTGATTATTAACACTATCCGGAAGTGTGTAAGTATAATCCCATGCCAAAATCTGGACGTTTCCTTTTGAATCTTTGCAGGTATATGAAGTTGGATCATTATTAACCAGTTCTGTATTTCCCAGGCGATTCAGATACTGATAAGCATAAAAAACCGGCTTATTAATTCCCTGAATCGTTAGCATTCCAAAACCTCCATGAAATGGTGTATAACGTGGTCCCGGTTCTTCAAAAATATCGGTAAAAACCCAGTATGACATCGATTGAGCTGCATCGCCAACCTGTTTTAGTTTATTCAGAACATAAGCGGCTTCATGGTAGCTGTCATGTATCGGATCGGCTGGTGTATACGAGGCACTCCATTCGGTATAATGCAGTTCCAGATTGGGTTTGGCAGATGAAGCAATTTCTTTGCGCGATTGCAATACATCGCCACTTACGCTCATCGGGTTTTTATCGAGAACGGTTCCTGTATTCCCATATTCATCCAGGAAACCCTGCCTTACTCCATAAGAGTGCGTACTTACAAAATCGATGGGTAAATTGTTTTTGGTGCAAAAATCGATTAATTCGGGTTCCCAGGCGGCTCCGGCCGTTCCAGGACCTCCAACGCGATATGCCTGATTGACACTTTTAACTGCATTGGCGCTGTATTGATATAATTTAAAATACTCGGCCTGAGTACCTGACCAGAAACCTGGCGAAAGGTTAGGCTCGTTCCAAACTTCAAAATACCAGGTCTTTACCTCTTCTACACCATATCGTTCGGTAAAATGTTCGGTAAGATTTTTAACCAATGCGCCCCATTTTTCATAGCTTTTGGGCGGGGTTACATTGCCCCTCCACCAGAAGATGCTTTGATTTCCACTTGCCAGTGCATTGGGCATAAATCCCAGTTCAACAAATGGTTTCATTCCGATGCTCTGTAAAAAATCAATCAAGGCATCGACATACATATAGTTATATTCCGGATTTCCTTTTCGATCCTCTCTGTAAACGGCCATATCATCCGTTAGTAGTCCGTGCATCCGAATGTATTTAAAACCACATTCTTTTTTTACATAAGCCAATTGTTGCTGCCAATCGGCACGCAGGCCTTCATTGGCACGTCCTGCACCTACACACTCATTGAACATGGTGTTCATCGGGCCTTTTTCGGTATTGAAATCAGCATTGATCACCCTTTCAGGCATTTCTGTTTTCTTGTTGGTTTTGCTTTGAGCTGAAACCGTTCCTGTAATAGCGATTAGCAACAGGAATAAATAAAAACGATTCATTTTCATAGTTTAAGATTTATAGTAAGGTTTATTTAATAAGCATCATCTTTCTCGTTATTGAAGTTTTTCCGACCCTTAATTGGTAAAAGTATATACCAGCAGGAAATAAACTTCCATCAAAATTAATCTGATGTGTTCCTGATGATAATATCTTGTTTACCAATACGGTAACTTTTTTTCCTGTTTGATCAAAAACGTCAAGCGAAACGAAAGAATCTGAAGGAATTCGAAATTGAATAGTTGTAAGGACAGCGAAAGGATTGGGATAATTTGTAACCTCAAATTCGTTTTTCAGTTCACTTGCAACGGAAGTTGGATTCAGTTTTTTGGTACCTGCTTCAACCATGATAAACTGAACCGACCGTCCTGGACTATTCAGCGTTATTGCATCATCTATCGAATAGGCATTTGCCGAAATTGTTTCCAGACTTTCGCGAGGGCCCCATTGTGTTCCTTTTGGAGCAACTCCGTTTACCGATACATATAACGAAAAATCACCATTATCGGTTCCGCCGGTCAAAGAGTAATTAGAGTATTGATTTCCAACACCGATATTTTTTGGATCGATCTTTACAACCTGTGCAGTTTTTCCTTTATTAACAATAGTAATCCCAGTTTCGCCCGATGCAAATCTGGAAGCATAAGCCAAAACATTTGTGTTGTTCGATGTAGCTGAAATTACATGATCGCCGGTAAATTTCTGAGTATAATAAGCATAATAAAATTCCGGTCTGGGTTGCCACAGCAAGCTACTGGTACTTCCTTGATAAAACATTCCCGTTTCGCCCGTAGCAAGCAACCATCGGGCTGAGAGACCAAAATTATTCTTGATTAACTCATTGAATAAAATAACTTCCTGAATCCCGTTGATGTAGGAAATGATAGGGACGGAGTTATTTTGTATTGTATTCATGTTGTATTCGGTTAACGCTACCGGTTTTGAATAGGCCTTCTTATTCAAAATATCTTGCCGGATAAAATCGATGTTCTTCTTTGGATCGGTAACTGCAACCGATAACAGGTTGTCAACCGTTGCAACAGTACCGAAATAATTATGCATTACATAGAAATCCACCGCATCGCCAATTTCCTTGAAAAAGCCAGAATTCCAGGTTTTATCTACATTGTTCCAACTTGTTGTGCCGTCATAGTGAAGTACCTGACCCCCAATAAAGATCTTAACGCCGATCTTTGTGGCAGCATTTCTCATCGAATCAGCAATCATTTTACAATGCTGACCATATAATTGACCTGTAATTATTTGAGATTGGCCATCTTTATTGGTTTTGGTATCAATCATCCAACCAGCTTCCCATGGACCGCCATTTTCGTTTCCGATTTCCCAGAATTTTGTACGTCCTTTATCGTAGCGGACCCAATCAGCGGCCAGATGAGCAGCTTGCACCGCCGGCTTGCTGCTTAATCCATATCTGGCATAAGCATAATTGACCGTAATTAATCCCTGCGAACCTGTTTGCTGGCGCAGTTTGTAATAGTTATCAGTGGTGGTAGGCCAATCATTCTTTCCTGAAATGGCTGTAAATTGAGTCTTTTTTCCTGTCGTACCATCATATATAGAGTCAGGTACGTCCGTTGGTTTTCCATTCCAGAAAAAAATATCGGACCAACTTCCTCCGGGGAATCGGATCAAAGAGGGATTCAATGCCTGAACATTTTTAACGAATACCGAATTACCGGTATTATTTCCCATCCAAACAGCTAAGGCATTTCCAAAAATGTATTTAGAAATTTTGCCCAACGTATCGGCAGATAAAGTAACTGTAACTGTTGGCACAGCTACAGGCTTACTTGCTGATACTGAAATTGGAATAGTAGCATTTTTGGGTGCAAAATCCTCTAAAAAGCAATTCGCATTTTGAGCGAAAAGGGATAATGAATAAATGCATAAGATTCCAAAACAAAATGTATGAATTATAATTTTTTTCATTGCATATTAGATTTCATATTATACTTAACCATCATGACTAATAACTGCATCTGTATCCATAAACCTCAATGTCAATTAGTTAATTCTGCAATGGATACAAACCATAACATAAGGCAACTGCTTATCGGAAAAATGAATGACAATCAAAATATGATTCAAAACTATATTGAATTGGCTTCCTATTCCTTATAATACAAGCGATTTTTTTTTGTTCCTGCATAGTTGATTAAAATTTACCAAATATTCAATTTTTTTTCATTTAATTGGTTCATTTTTCATTTCGATTATCAATTTACGATCTCTTTTTTGCAGCTATTCCATCGTCCTATTGAGTGATTTCTTGATCGGCACCATTCGTTATTGGTGATATTCAAAGAGTTATTAAAATTTAACTGTGATTTTACCAAATCAGTCGTACAAGACTATCGATTTATGAAAAACAAAAAGAGGTAATTACATACTATGTAATTACCTCTTTTACAAGTCGGTTTGGAGGGATTCGAACCCTCGGCCCGCTGATTAAGAGTCAGCTGCTCTACCAACTGAGCTACAAACCGAATCGGCGACAAAAGTAATAGTTTGTTTGTCATTACCAAAGAATCGAGATGTGTATTTGGAGCTAAATAATTCGGTATGCCGAAAAGAAGATTGACCATTGATGGGTTTAACTATTTACCTTATGTAGAAATGATCTTCAAGTTTATCGAAAACGGTAAATAATTTAACTTAAGAACACATTAGCTTACGTTAATCACTTTTAATTATCTTTGTTCTAAAACGCAGAAACCTGATATGGAAATCCTAAAATATATACCCGAAGGATTCATCAAATTCATTTTAGTTTTGATTTTTTCATTGCTCATTGGGCTGGAACAACGACGGCATCACATCAACGAGAATGAAGATCTCTTGTTTGGAACCGATCGAACGTTCACCTTCATTGGACTTCTGGCTTTTGTATTATTCATTGCCGATCCAGTAAATTACATTCCTTTTCTGATTGGATTTGCTCTGACTGGCTTCCTGCTTGGAATACAGTACCATCACAAAATAAGTCAAAATGGAAAATACGGATTGACAAGCACCATTCTGGCACTTTTGACTTATTGTATTCCCATCATGGTTTTCACTCAACCGGTTTGGCTGGTTTTGTCTTTTATTGTTGCTCTTTTGATGATTACCGAGCTCAAAAGTCATTTCATCACCTTGTCAAAAAAAGCTTCCGAAGAAGAGTATATTACACTTGCCAAGTTTATCGCCCTTGCCGGTATCATTTTACCGCTTCTTCCGAAAGAAAATATTTCGGCGCAAATTCCGATTTCGCCTTTTCATCTTTGGCTCGCCATTGTTGTTGTTTCAGGAATATCCTACTGCAGTTATTTGTTGAAAAAATTCGTTTTCCCTGATTCTGGAATCATACTTACCGGTTTATTGGGCGGTATATACAGCAGCACAGCGACCACGATTATTTTGGCGCGTAAAGAAAAACAAGGAACGGCAGGTTCTCAAACCGTTTCAGCCATAATGATTGCCAATGGAATGATGTATTTGCGAATCCTATTTCTGGCTTTCCTTTTCAACCGACAAGTGGCTTTGCAACTGTCTATTCCGTTTCTAATTATGTTCCTGATTACGTTGGGCCTTTCGAAACTAGTCTTCTGGAAAAACAACAACAATTCCGATGAAAAGGTGGAAAGCATCGTTGCCGCTAATAAAAATCCGCTGGAATTCAGGACTGCTGCTATTTTCGGAATTTTATTCGTAGTCTTTGCTTTGATTACCGACTTCGTACTAAAAAATTACGGAAGCGGCGGAGTGACCGGGTTAGCATTTATAGTTGGCGTAACCGATATTGATCCATTTCTACTTAATCTTCTTCAACAAGCGGCCGGCATCAGCCAGCTGACCATTGTCCTGGCCATACTGAATGCCACCAACAGCAACAACCTGATAAAAATGATCTATGCAATTACATTAAGTAGTAGAAGTATCCGTAAGAGTTTAATTTTAAATTTTTCAATTCTCATTGCCTCAGGATTACTTTTGTCAATCATCTTTTATTTACTTTAGCCTCTGAAATTTCAGCAAACATAAATACCGATTACTATTAAAACACTCAACCCATGAAACGATTATCAAATTCAAGCATTTTACTATACATCCTGATTGCCGGAATAACAGTATTCTCAGGTTGCAAAAAAGAAGAAACTATTCCTGTAGTTATTCCACAGGCCGACGTGGTTAATACATTTATCTGGAACGGATTACACGATTATTATCTTTGGAACGATCAGGTTGCCGGCTTGACAAACTCATCATACACCAAAACTGACAGTTTAAATGCTTTTCTGAACAAATTCACTGACCCTCAGAAGTTGTTTGCCAATTTGTTATATAAATATAATGAAATTGATAAATGGTCATTTTTGGTTGCTGATTCAAAAACCATCGACGATTGGATTAGTGGAACATCCAAAACAATGGGATATGATTTTCAGCTTGTTCGAATTGATGACGCAGGAAATCTCTTAGGTTATGTGCGTTACATATATAAAAACTCACCGGCTGAAAAGGCTGGGGTAAAACGTGGCGACCTGTTTTTGAAGGTGAATGATCAGCAATTAACTTTATCAAACTACGAAACATTGCTATTAAAGACTGATAACTATAAACTTGGCTTTGCGACGATAACGAATGGTTCCATTGCATCAAACAACCAGTCTGTTACTATGACATCCGTAGAAATGCAGGAGAATCCGATCAATATGGACACCGTTCTGGTGTACAGTAATCAAAAAATCGGATATCTGGTTTATAACGGGTTCATTTCTGATTACGATTTTCAGTTAAACGATGTCATGAAAAAATTTAAGGATGCCAATATCGACCAGATGGTACTTGATTTGCGTTACAACGGCGGAGGATCGGTTCAGAGTAGTATTTACCTGGCAAGTATGCTTTACGGAACCGATACAACTAAAGTATTTGCAAAATCGCAGTACAACACAGAATTACAAAAATATCTTCAAACAAAATATGGTTCATCGTATCTAAACGATAATTTTGCATTAGCACTTGCATCTACAACCACAAATGCGTCGACACCAATCAATTCGCTCCATCTGCAAAAAATTTACATCATTGTATCCGACAATACCGCATCGGCCAGCGAATTACTGATCAATGGGCTCAAACCTTATATGGATGTAAAAGTTGTTGGGATCAATACAGTTGGTAAATATGTTGGTTCTATGACTGTCAGGGATTGGGATGCGAATGGCAGAGTAAGTACAAAACATACGTATGCCATGCAGCCAATTGTTGTCAAATACGCCAATTCAGCCGGAGTATCTGATTTTGTAAATGGATTAACTCCCAACATTGTAGCTAGAGAATTTTCGGATGACGGAATTACTACCGACGAATTGACTGGCATTTTGCCTTTCGGCGATCCAAAAGAAAAGCTGCTTAGTGCAGTGCTTGCCGATATAACCGGGATACCAGTAGCTGCACAGACTGTAAAATCAGCTCATATCGGATTTAAAAAAGTGGGCAACATTCATGATTTTAAGCCTTTCGCCAACGAAATGTATGTCAATCCAATCAAGAAAAATTCAGGAATTATGCCTTGAAAATAAATTCATACAAGAAGAGGTTGAGTTAATGTGAAAAGTTGCGAAGTGTCATGATCGTTAAATTCAAAATACTGAATATCAAAACAATTCGTTTATAATTCAAAGTAGTTTACAAAAAGAAAATAGCTACACCGCCAACGGTAATCACAGCTCCAAGTATTTCCTTCCAGTTAACTTTTTCGTGAAAGAAAAGAATAGCTGGCGGAATAATCAGTACAGGTACAATCGCCATAATGGTTGCAGCAATACCTGCTTGTGTATTCTGAATGGCGATAAGCGAAAAAGAAACGCCCAGAAACGGGCCAAAAAAAGAACCCAGTGCAACGCGTTTCATGGCTGATTTATGTTGCAAGGCTGTCCATATTTTCCCATATCGTTTCGCAAATAAAATGATGATGCCAAAACCAAACATACCAGTAATAACCCGAATTTGCGAAGCGGCGAATGCATCATAGTCGCCCATCCCTTTTTTACTCAAAACAAGTCCAACACCCTGACTCACAGCTCCGCCAAGAGCGAGCGATATTCCACTAAAGCTGTAACTGGTGGTTATTTTCCGTTTCTTTTTCGAGTTTTCCTCCTTCTTCTCGCGCTTCAGGATGACAATCGAAATACCGGTTAGGGTAACAAACATTCCAACCCAGTTCATCCGACTTAACGTTTCGCCCAACATCATCCAACTGACGAATGCAGTAATGGGAGGCGTTAAAGCCATAATCAACATCGAAATACGGGCACCGATCACGACATAAGCCTGAAAAAGAAGCAAATCGCCAATTACAAAACCGACCAGCCCCGATAAGGCAAGCCACGCCCAGCGCTCACCGCCAGCATCCAAAGGCACAATCATACCTCTCCGGAAATAATTAACGACACAGAAGATGATAAACGCCACTACCAACCGGATTAAATTAACTTGTAAGGAACCAATTTTTTTACCAGCCGATTCGAACGACAGACTGGTCACCGTCCAGAAAACGGCTGTTAGGAGCGCGGCGATTTCGCCAGTGTATTGAACCATGAAAATTTTGTAAATGAAGGCTCGAAGATAAGAAAAGAAGTGCCTAAATTAAGCTAAAGCACCCAAGGTTCGAAGTAAAACTTTAGGCATTCCTAACTTTAGGCACTCCTAACTTATTCACTCCATGTCGTTTAGATGAAGATCGAGCGCTTTTACTGAAATTTGAATTTCGCGGATAGAGATAGCTAGCGAAAGGATAAGCAACATCAATGCAATTCCAAAAAGGATTTCAGCCCAAAGGAGGAAATGTACATAAATCAGAAACATGCAAATAACACAAAGTAACAGGCTCGAAATTCCCAATACTTGCATCAGTTGAGTCAGACGCAAGCGTCGTCTAAGATTCTGAATTTGCCCCAACAAAACTGAATTTGGATTTTCCTTAAAGCTGGTATGGAGGTTACGAACCACAGAAGCATAAGCCAAAAATCGGTTGGTATAAGCCAATAAAATCAGCGAAACAGCCGAAAACAATAACGCCGGAGTTGTGAGGGTTAATTCTTCCATAATTTTTGAATAAGTGCTTTAAGTGAACTAAAGTATTTTTATTTACCAAAGTTGAAAAGCCCAAATTAAGTATTTTAGGCACTTCAAACTTAAGACATTCCAAACTTTTATTTCAGTAACCGGCCAATCGTTTCACGAAGCTTTTCTTCGCGCAAATTACGACCGACGATTTTACCTGTTTTATCAACCAGCAGATTTGAAGGAATCGAATTCACCGAATACAAGACCGCGGCTTCATTTTTCCAGTTTTTTAAATCAGAAACCTGAGGCCAGGTAAGATGATCGTCGGTTACGGCTTTTAACCATTTTTCCTTTACATTATCGAGCGATACACCCAACACACCAAATCCTTTGGCTTTATAATCAATAAAAACAGCAACAACATTCGGATTTTCGTGACGACATGGGCCGCACCATGAGGCCCAGAAATCGACTAGCGTATAGTTGTTTTTCGAATAAATATCGCTCAGTTTTAAAGGTTTCCCATCAGCATCGTTCATCGTAAAATCAGGAGCGATTTGTCCGATGGCAACCTTTTTTAGGTTAGCGACCCGGTCTTTCAGGATAACAATAGTCGTCAATGAATCAAGTTTTCTATCCAGTCCGGATAAAAATCCTTCGAGTACATCGGCTTCCATGTCGGAATATACCCGGCTTAAAAGATAAGGCGAAATATAAGATGAAGGATTCGCTTTCACGTAGTCTTTTTGACAAATATCGATGGAGTCGAAGATTTTCTCGGACAGAACCATCAAACTATCAGCTTTTATTTTATTTCCAGTTTTTTCGAACTCTTTCGATTGATTAAAAAGGGCCGTTCCCTGTTTGTCGAGCAGGTCGAGTTTATCCTGAAAAGCCTGATATTCATCGTGTACCAATGAACCTGAAATTTTAGCCTTGTAAATTGAATCGACGGCTCCGGTTATAGAAATAACGGAATTTTCGACAAAAATTGGCAGTTTTTCTTTCCTGTTACCCAGAATCAGATAATATACATCAGGATTTTTAACAATCCCTTTAAACTGACATCGGCCATCCTGAAGCTGAACCGAATCGAGCTTCACCCATTTACTTTGGAGGTGTTGACTCAGAAACGCTTTTCCTTCAGCACCTCTTATATTTACTTTCACTTTGAAAGAAGGAGCTTGGTTGCAGGCAAATAAACTGAACAATAAAACTACAAAAAAGTAATTTTTCATAACTACATTTTTATTATAACTTTTTGATCCTTAATGATTAATATTAAAATAAATATCCACATCCTTACCCAATGAGATTTCCGTTCTAAATAATGCGATCATTCGGCAGCCACTTGTTGTCTTATGAGCTTCCATCAATGAACTCCATTTGAAAATTAGGAATGATTCCGGAAACTCATCGTATTAAAATCGAACGCGAAAAAATTTCATCCATGCGATTGCAAAATAAGGGAATTTAATCAATGATTTTCAGCTTTAATAAACAAAAAAACCAGGACTTCGATCCCGGTTTTCTGCTTATACATAAAGTTTAAGATAACATATTTTGATACCAAATTGAAAGTTTATTCTTTCGTATATCCTTCCAAATGAACGCTTCCCACCGAACGGCCGGAAGGGTCGGCATTATTTTTAAAACTA
>Ga0302292_1001075_pt1 | contig 18021 bp, 17 predicted proteins | sample III_Fen_N2_1_FD_194553 | JGI IMG/M metagenome (GOLD analysis project Ga0302292, IMG submission 194553) | Peat permafrost microbial communities from Stordalen Mire near Abisko, Sweden - III_Fen_N2_1 | ecosystem: Environmental > Terrestrial > Soil > Wetlands > Permafrost | place: Sweden: Abisko...
ATATTAAGTAATAATTCAGCTGCAATAACCAAAGGACAATACAGGAATGTGAATGCATTAAGTCTTAGGTATGTAAAAAGTACAACCACAGTTATAAATACACTAAATTCAGAAAAAAAACCTTTGTTACAGGGTAATATAGTAAAAAGTTCATTAAAAATAAATAACATTCAGGTTAATAGTCAGTTGTCAATTTATTCGTTAAACGGAACATTGGTAAAATGTACGGTTGCAAATACAAACAACCAATTTGAATGGAATGTGAACGATTTGTCGCAAGGAGTTTATCTTCTTTCAATACAAAATCAGGCAGATTCAGAAAAATTGAAATTTATCAAAGAATAAATTATTCACACTAAAAAATAGCAAATTATGAAGACAAAAAATTATTTTCGAATCACGGTGGCCCTTTTACTGCTGCTTGTTACAGTTACTTCTTGTGAAAAATCGGATAATGAGGGTGTTGATCCAACATTGGTAAAAGCTTCGATACCATCCGGGTCTGCATTGATAGTGGACAAGAATTTTCAGACATCCGGTGCATGGCCATCTGTTTCAAAAGCATTGATTGGTTATTCGAGCAAAGTTGACAGTTGCGGAACAGACCATCTAATTTCAAGCGATTCGCTTTATACATGGAAAGAGACTTATTACAATGGCGTAAACAACGACACCGTTTTTATTATTTACAAAGACGCAGCAGTAAATACCGGTTGTACATTGTATTCGGGACTTACGGCTGCAGGCGATTCTATTACCAAAGGTTATGTGTTGTTCAATAAGAAATCGGCACGAAATGGTGCAGCTGACCCTTCGATGTTGTTGTCGAAAATAGCTTATGTATCAACCGTTCAGTTTACATTGACAACTAGTTCGTTGGACGGAGCAGGTATCAGCTTGTATAAATCGACTGATGGCGTTAGCTATACCAAGGTAGCAACGTATAAACCTACTGCAACAACCGGTACCTTGTTCTCTGTAGCTATCAATCAAGCCAATGTGTATCTGAAATTCGTGTCAGAAGATAGTAAGAACGACTATTACCGTATCCACAGTCTGAAAGTGTGGTCGAAAGGAGTAACTGATGGTTCAGTATTGTATGTGGATGACAATTTCCAAAAATGGAATTTGAAGGGATATTTATTGCCTGTTCCAGGTGTAACTGCCAATAAAACGGGAACAAATTATGTTCCACTTGCGTGGAGTAATGAGGTTGAATACGATACCACCATTACCTACTATAAAGGTGTACAGGTGAAGTATTTTATTCATGATGGAGCTATAAATCCTGATTGTTATAACCATCACGGTGATGTATCATTGGTTTACGGATTGACAACTGGCTATCTTGAAATGCCACTTGTTAAGAGTGGTACTGCCAATACAAAATTGAGTGCGTCTATTACAGTTTCGGCTGTTCCTTCGGTTTCTCTGATTGAATTTTGGGTTGCAGTAACCGGTATGTCAGGTCATTATCAACTTTACAAATCGGTAAATGGGGGAGATTACTTACTATATCAAGATATTATTGTTAAACAATATGCCGGCATTGGTAAATACTTCCGTTTCTATGTAAACGAGAAAAATGTATCTTTCAAATTCACAACTTATACAGGAACAGGAGCGTATACCACTACACCTAAACTCTTTGGTCTGAAAATCTGGAGCGACGGCAAACCCTGATAAATTACTGTTATTTATAATTTTCCCGGAGTCTTTGACTTTGGGGAAATTAAATATTATTATCGATGAAAAAACGTATATACAAACAAACCTTGTTGATTGCTTTGTTGATGCTGTTGCTAGCTTCGTGCGAAAAAGAAAGCAATTACCGATTCAAGGACGAGGTGATAACAACAGGTACTACAGCGAATGATTCAGTCAGTTTGTCGAATTACCCAACTGATGGGACTTTAGCTTTTCATGAAAACTTCCAGAAATGGAATCGGGATGGTTATGTCAATCAGGTAATGCAAGATTGCGAAACGGATTTAATGACAACAACCATTATCATGTACCGACCCGACAAGCCGGTAATAGTGACTTATAACGGTTTTTCGGTTGTTTATTCGTTACAGGATTTTGCTGTTAATCCTACATGTGGAAATAAAGCAGGAACATCAACCACAGGTTCAGAAATAAGCCGAGGTTATATAGCACTACAAAGTGATATCTTCTATGAATGCGGTGGACACAATTCCGATGCATTTATGATTTTGTCGAAATTGCCTTCTGTTTCAAAGATTCAGTTTAGTATTTCGTATGGTGGTGATGTGGAGTATGTAGGAGGTCTTTCGGTTTGGGAAAAAAGGGATAGTGAAACTGATTTTAGCCGAATAGGAGATTATAAAGTAGAAAATCCCGATGAAGGTCAAACATTTACGATTGACATTAATGAAAAGAATGTTCAACTAAAATTTACGCCTGCCATTAGTGATAAAGGTGCCGGGGTTAATGATGGCGTACATGCCAATCGAAGTGTCCGGATTCACGATTTATCGGTGTGGAGTCTAAAACAAAATTAAAAATGAGAAAGAACAGAATTATTTTAATTACCCTTTCCCTCGCTTTATCCGGTCTGAGTTTTTTTTCCAAGGCTCAATCAACCACACATGTTGTAACAGATATGGCCGGACGTAAGGTAGCAATCCCTACCACCATTACTTCGGTGTGTACCGATAGGTTTGCTTCGTTGATTGTGTTTGCACTCGATCCTAAAATGCTACTCAACAGCACATTTTCGGTAAGTGCTGAAGCAAAAAAATATATTTCGGCAGATTATTATCAAAATAAACCACTGACCGAAGGCAATGATGAGGAAACTCTCAAAATGAAGCCCAGTGTGATTATTTTTGGAAATACGGGAGGAAGTTCAACCATTGCCGATGCCAATGTCACACAAAAAAGGTTGAAAATTCCGGTTTTAATCATTGACTTTCAATTGCCCAAATACAAGCAAATTTATTCGTTTTTGGGAAAAGCCCTGGGCAGGGAGGATAAAGCTGCTCCCATTATTGCTTTTCTGGACAAATATGTAGAACCCATTGCTCAGAAAGTAAAAAAAATTCCTACCAGTCAACGCCCCAAAGTGTATTATGCCGAAGGTGCTAAAGGTGAAAATACCGAACCAACAGGTTCGTTCCACAGTCAGGTGATTGATTTCCTGCAAGCCAGAAATGTAGCTAAAACTGAAATGGGAGGCGTTCATGGTATGTCGAAAGCTTCGATGGAGCAAATTTTGGTTTGGAATCCTGAGATTATTCTAGTGTGGACAGGTTTTCCGGGTGGAGTCGGTATGGGGAACGATGGAAATTCTTCCAGCACTTATAATCATATTATGAGTAACCCTGTTTGGGCAAAAGTAAAAGCCGTAAAAGAGAAGAAAGTATATAAAATTCCATCTTTGCCTTTTGGGTGGTTCGACCGTCCGCCTACTTCCAACTGTCTGCCCGGATTGTTTTGGGCAGCCCGTTTGCTTTATCCGAATCAGTTTACTTTTAATATAAATACCGCAACAAAAGAGTATTTCAACCTTTTCTATCATGTCAAAATTAACGATAAAGAAGCTGAATATCTTTTGAATAAATAAAAAATTACCGTTAATTATGAATAACCGTATCCACATACTTTTACTCACTTTTCTTCTGATCTACTCTGAAGGAATGTTGGCGCAACACTATTTCGTAAATGGAATAGTGAAGGATGCGGTGACTGAAGCACCTATAAAAGGTGTGAATATTGGCTTGTCAAAAGCTACTGCAGGAACTGTTACCGACGAAAACGGGCGGTTTAGTATTATGGTGTGCCAACATGGAGAATGTAAACTATGGTTCAGTCACGTAGGATACAAAAAGGCTGAACAGATTTTTCCTGAAGCGAATCAAGATGTGGTTATTTGGCTCGAACCCAAAGGTGTAAATATCAATGAAATAACGGTTCAGGCACGTAAGCGGATTACTCCTTTGCAGAATGTGACAGAAGAACCATTGGCCTTGCAATCTTCCATTACCAATATTTCCTCCACAGAAATTGAACAATTGGGTGCGGTGACTGTGCTGGATGCACTTAAGTATTCAACCAACGGAATGCCTTCCACCCAAGGTCGCCGTAAGAAATATTATTACATGGTGCGTGGTCAGAATGTTTCTTCGGATTATGCCATTAACGGTGTGTCGCTGTCCACTAACGGTGCCGGACCTATGGCGCAGTGGGTGGAAGCACCTTCCATGCTTCCTTCCAATATGATAGAATCTATTGACGTGATTCGATCAGGCAACTCGTTGTTACTGGGATTTAGTGGATTGAATGGTGTTGTCAACATCAAAACTAAAACCTTTGATCGTTCAGAAACACAGGTGGATGCAGAATATGGAACATTTAATTCTACCCGGATCGGTGTGCTACATGGTGGTAAAATTTCGGATTTCAATTATGCTTTGTCCATTTACAACGATAAAACCGATGGCCCAACAGGAAGACACAGTTATGAAAATCTGTGGAATATATACGGAAAAATTGGCTATCAGTTTAATAAACTGATTGAATTTGATATGGAGAACTTTTACACTTATGGAACACGATTCGTTACTAAGGCAGTGGATTACAAGGGGATGGTTTTGCCCGAGCGGCAGCTTGCCGACATTTGGGAATATGACCCCATGCGCTATAATATTTTCACAGCCAGACTGAAAATAAACGAATCGAAAACTACCTCAACCGAACTGCAAATGAGTTATATTCTCAATAGGATGGATTTGTATCCTGATGCTTATGAATATAAAGTAGATCCGATCAGCCAGAAAGCTGTTATTGGCGATTCAATTATCCGTGCCCACATGTTGAACGAACCTGATTCTATTTTGACCTTTGGAGTTTTTCAGGTAGTTAATCCATTTAAAAACAATTTCCTACGTATGGCTGGCATGTATGCGTCTTCGGCCAATTATGCACATGGAAAATCAAAAAAAACAATCTATTCGGGCACTTTGCTCGACCAGTATAACTTTGGGAAAGTGGATGCTCATGCAGGCGTTAAACTCATTCGGGAATTTTACAACTATTACGTCCCCAACCAAGGATTTGGCGATGCCAGCAGGGCCATACAAAATCAATGGCAACCGCTACTCTTTAATGTCAGTTTTGGATCGTCGTATAGGGCTACCAATAAGCTGACATTTAATACTGTACTCAATACAGGTTCATTACCTGTCGACAATACGGCTTTGCAGTTAAACAGCGATGGTTCTAACTCCATGCTACATCGGGAACAACGCACAGGTCTGGACATTGGTTGCGAATATATGAATGCACAAACCGGGCATTTCATTTTTACGCTGTTTATGTTTAACCAAAAGAATGCATCGGAATTCACTACCAGAGCTTATTACGATACCGATGGTTTGATTCGGTATTATGAACGAAATATCAATTTAAGAACATACGGTGTCGAGTTCACTTATCATAGTCCGATGGTTTGGAAGCATTGGTCGTATTTCGCAAATCTGTCGTACAAATATTCCTATCAAGCTGATAGTTCCATCTATAAGAAATATGCCAAACAACCTCCATTTATTGGTAATATGGGACTTTCGTATAATAATAAAAGACTTAATATCAATCTAATGGGAAAATATGTTTCGAGTTATAAAACCGATCGGTTTCTAAAACAAGAAGTTGGTATTGGCAATTATTTCAATTGGGATTTGACATCATCTTATGAAATTCCACACTCTATTTTCGAAGTATATAGCTCGGTTGTCAATCTGTTCGATGTTCGTTATTGCACCGTTTCTCCTATTTATCCTGATTTTGGACGGCAAATGAAATTTGGATTAAGGGCGAAATTTTAAAATTATGTCACACTCTTACTAAATTACATATTGGTTTAACCGCCTTGCATTTATCTGTTAGTGTTTTTTCCAGTTGTCTGCCCGTGAGGGTAGATAACCCGGTAAAACACAAAAGCCAACGTAAAACGTTTAAAATTGAGTTATTATGGAAATAGAACTAACACAAAAACCGACCGGATTCAAAGTAATCCGCCAACAATCTATCAAGGTGATAGCTACTATGCCGTGCCCATTAAAAGTACCATTCAGGGAGTTATTTAATTTATTTCTTGAAAATTACAATACGATTAATCCCTGTCAACCTATATTTTGCCCAAAACAAAACGACTGTACCAATCCGGAATTTGATAGGCAGTTGCTTAAAGCTACCGATGAAAATGAACTGCCGGATATTTACCTTACTTCAAGTTACAATATTTTGTTTGATAAATCATTTAATGCTAAATTTATTAAAACCGGAGTATTGTCGGGCTATATCGATGAAGTACAACGAGAGCATATTCCGGAAACTGTTTTAAACGCCCTCGAAAAATTTAATATTGGTTGTCTGGCATTCAGTTCATGGGGAGTTGCACAAGATTATTCTGTCAGCGGAATCTGGAAAAAAGTGAGTTCGTGGGCAGAAATAATGGAACCTGCATTTTTGAACCAAATAACCGTTCATGGTTGCCACGGAAAAGCCGGAAATCCCGGTTTGTTGCTCTTTCTCCAACAACAATGCGGTGATGAAGCTATAGCCAGTTTTGCCCGTAATGTAATTGATATGCGTCATTTTGCCCTTATGATAAAACGTATGGATTCGATAGACACTAAACGAACTTTACTCAATGTAATGCCCGATGTAGCCGCATCGCACATACCGTCGTGGAAAAGTGTGGAACGATTGCACTTTGCAGAAGGTTGTCCGCTTAACCCTATGATTTTAATGGTAAAAATGAGCCGTCTGGAAGCTTGTATGCCTATTATAAATTTTTTTCACAGCTTTGCTTTTAAGCGGATGTTACAGTCGAATGGCTATTTGATGCCTACTGAATTGAAATGGAGCAATAACTATATTTTGCCCATTTTTGAACACTTGGCAGCTGAAGGATATGCAAAAGTTTCAACTGATATTGAAAAAATTTATCAGGCAAATTTGCGCCATGAAGAAATTGATAAACGATTAAAATAAGTATGAGAAATATCAAATTTTATATAATCAGTGTGCTAGCTGTCGCTTTTCTTTATTCTTGTCAGCAAGAAATCAATGAAAACCAGGTGGTTACTTACAATGATAGTATCTTCAGTCTGAAGCAATACAAAGTAGAACGTGACCCCAAGGTGGTGCGCAATGGGTTTGGAATGGATATTTATCACGATATTAGTTTAACCAAAGATACCTGTTACTTTAAATCTGCCATCAGTGCGTTTTCTTATGATTTACTGTTCTACAACGAAATGGCTTATTTCCCACTTTCCACAGGTGATTACAGTAATAGTGGTTGTCCGGTAATTTTCATGTACAGCGATTCGGTGAATAATGCCAATTCGGTGAAAGCAGCCATGGTAGGTCAAGGAATAACATATTTCAATGCTTTTACTAAAGATAGTGTCACTACCAACCAAATAGCCAAGCTAAAATCCGACCCTTTTATCAATCTGAGTAAATTTAGAACTACTATTCACACAGCAACGGTTAATGGTTCCATATTATTACAAACAACGGCTGATTCGCTTTACTCTAAGTTGATTATAGGTGAAAAATTCCGACCAAACATTGGTGGTGTTTTTAATATAGCCGATGCTTCTGATGAGGTACAAATAGACCTGCAGCCGGTGTTTCTTATCAAGACACGTGAAGGTTTATATGCCAAATTTATGGTGACACGGTTCAAAGGCGTAGGTAATGATACTCAAAAACTTAGTCTACAGTGGCAGGCGATAAAATAATTTTATTCAATCTTTATAAAAGAACAACAGTATGATAGAAAAGACTTTAAAAGTAGAAGGTATGCATTGTAAGAAATGCGTCGCTAAAGTAGAAACGGTATTAAAAGACAATAATGCCACTAGTGTTATGGTAAATCCTGATCAAAACGAAGTTTCGGCTTTCTTCGAAAAAGAAATTTCCGATTCAATATTGAACGAAGCTATTCAGAAAGCAGGTTTTGTGGTAACAAGCATTCAATGATAAACGTTGAGAAGTTGAATATCACTTATATGATTATACAAACATGATTTATACATCAAACATAACCAACCACTCAAAATTTATCCTTATTCTCTTGCTTCTTGGATTAATTATGGGAAGTGAGGCTCGTACTATTACCGACATGGCAGGGCGTAAAGTAACCATTCCGGATCGTATAACCAGGGTAATTCCTTACGACAACAAAACCAATCCTATTCTTTTTGCTGTTGCTGGAAACCTGATGATTTGTAAAGCCCGAGCTATGGAAAATCCCAATTTGAAATTTATATCAAAAGATTTTCTGCACTTACGTGAAATTGATACGCACAATGTGGAAGAACTGCTGCGGTTGAAGCCCGACTTTGTGCTGGTGGCAGCTTTTGCCGACGAAGATGTGTCTCGTTATGCATCAGTCTCCAAACGTAGCGGAATTCCGTTTGTAATTGTGGATTTGGAACTTATGAAATTGGATAAAAGTTTTGAATTCTTAGGGCAATTGCTTGGCAAAGAAAATGAAGCAACTATGTGCGTAAACCTGATTCGAAATATTTATACCGATATGGAAAAGTACAAAAAGGGAAAAAGAGTGCCCGGAAAAGCATATCTGGCAAATAATTCCGATGGACTTCGAACTGCACCCACAACCAGTAACCATGCACAGGTATTTGATGTGATGGGCATTCCCAATGCAGCTAAAACCCCGTTAGATGCAAAAGGATTTTCGGTCGTCTCCATGGAGCAGGTTTTGGTTTGGAATCCCGATTATGTTTTTACTATCGGTGAAGCTGAAAGCAGTCCGTACCGAAACATCTTGAAATCAGCACTGTGGCGAAATGTTGCGGCAGTAAAAAGCAAACGGGTGTTTTTTGTTCCGTGCGAACCGTATTTATGGTTTGATATGCCGCCTTCGGTGAATCGTTTGCCGGGTTTAATCTGGTTTTCGGATATTTTCTACGGACAACCCAACGAAATAACCAAATTGAAAGTAATGGATTTTTACCGGATAATTTACAAATACAATTTGACTGATTCGGAGTATAAGAGTTTATATGTGTGGAAATAGTGTTTTAAGTTGCTTATGTGTTGTTGTCGAAATTTATTGTTTCTGGTTGTGTTTGTTTTGTTCGTTATTCATGGGCAAAGTCAAACTGTGTCCGGTAGAATTATTAATGAGACTTCAGGTAAATATCTTCCAAAAGTCACTATTTTTCAGAAATTTGCCTCTCAAATCGCAATCAGTAATGATGACGGTAAATTTTCAATGAAGCTCGGATTAAACAAAGCTGTAGAACTTACATTTTCCTACGTTGGTTACGAAAAACAAGTTCTCACATTTCCAAAACCAATTAAAGATACAATCATCACTGTTTTTATGCACGAAAATGCTCAATCGCTACGCGATGTAGAAGTAAAAGCTTCGCCGTTGAAACAAGTTTTGACCGAAAGCTACTCACAAACTAATATCGACCAGACTGTTATTGAAGATAAAATAGCTACCGCTTTAATTGATGTGTTGGCAGAAGTACCGGGGATAATAAAGCAATCGGAATATCATTCGCCTATTGTTTTACGGGGATTGGGTGGTAAACGCTTGTTGATTACAAAAGATGGAAACCGTCGTATGGGAAATTTTCCAGGTGGTTTTATGGGTCAAGGTGTGAATGTCTATGAATTGGCCAAAGTTGAAGTGATCAAAGGACCTGCATCTGTGAAATATGGACCGGGAGCGATAGCCGGGATTATTAATATGGAAAGTAAATCGCCATTTATACAATCGGGCTGGCACGGACGTGCTATATCCACTTTTGCAACCAACAACAACGAATCATCGTTGTTGGGTGGTATTAACTGGAGCAATCTCGATCATGCTTTTTCATTGAATGGAAGGTTTCGCAATGCCGGTGATTTTCAATATGGCAGTGGCAGTAAAGCTTTGAATAGTGCCTATAGTGACAAAGATTTATCTTCGTGTTATCGTTGGGAAAACAACAATGCATTCACACTCAATGTGGAAAGTAATTTGCATTTAGGCGGACCGTGGGGCAGACCGGTTGGATTCAATGGTACTCAATATATGCGCCTGACCAACAAAACAGACAATACCTGGCATTCTTCAGTTACAGCAAGCTGGAAGCCAGAAGTTTTGTTGAAGCAATTGGAAGCTTCGGTTTATTATGATCTCGAAAACCGAAATCAGGTAAAAGATACTTATGATGTGGGAAGTGGTTTGCTTTCCTACACAGAAGATGTCCGCTACCGAAATTATTATTGCGGTTGGCGTGGTTTGGCGGTGCTTAATGTGATGAAAAATTTGGAACTAAATTTGGGAACGGATGGTGTGTTTTACCGCATTGAATCACCTACCACATTAACCGACTATTTCCTTGATACTCAAATTATCAATCGTGTTTCTAAAAATGCAGGTGTCGGTTTAGCCGGACTTTTTGCTGAAATGAATTGGAAATCGACGAATGAAAAGCTGAAAATACGTGGCGGCTTGCGATTGGATTATTCTCAGATAAACGAGGGTGATGTACATGATACGCTTCAAACTACCGGGCGAAATCAACAGATTCAGGCTTGGAACGGTACACTTGGAGCAGTTTATAATCTTCATAAAGACATATTTATTTCTTTGCAACTGGCACGGGCCTGTCGGATGCCTGATGCTGCTGAAATGTTTATAGTCAGTTCCACTGCCGATGGAATTGTGTATGGAAATCCTGATCTGAAGCCTGAATATGGATTTAATTTTGATAGCGGATTGCGTGGACAATTGGGATTCATTACGTTTGACTGTTCGCTCTTTGCCAATTTTCTACATAATTTCATTTCACAAGAATACTGGCAAAATTCAGGCAAAAAGGGAGTCAATTATATTTATCAAAATGTGGATAAAGCTCGTATAGCTGGAGGAGAATTAGCAGTTGGAACTAAATGGAATGATTTTTTGCAACGAGACAATCAGTTGATATACAATGGAACTGCGGTAATTACTTATGGCGACAAACTGACCGATGCGCCCGATTGGTTTAGTCCCGGTGTGCCACTTCGCAACATTCCGCCATTTAATACCAAACAGGAATTGATGCTCAAACGACGATTTAATTCAGCATGGTCGGCGTATTTGGGTGGTGATTTCCGGTATTATGCTACGCAAAATCGTATTGCTCCATCGGGTGATGGGGGTTATGTTTCCTATAGTTATGCTTTGTTTGGAACATCTTGTGGTATTACATTATTGCACAACAGCTATAAATGGGATTTTAAAATTAAAGGTGAGAATTTAGCCGACAATAAATACCGTCCGTTTGAATCGTTGGTTTACGGTATGGGAAGAAATTTTAAGGTGTTGATGTCTGTACAGTTTTAAATCTTAAAACTACATTTATGTATGTCGACAATAACTCACACTAATTTATAAATTTATATATCATTGTATTGCAGCATGATGTGTGGTTTGGTATAATAATTGATTTATAAAAAAGACAAGTCTAGAACATAAAATAGTTTGTTGTTGATTTATATCTATAAACATATGAAGTTAATAACCGTTTCAGGACCTCCATCATCGGGAAAAACAGCTGTTCTGTTGAAATTAATCCCGGAACTTATCCGTCAGGCTAAGACTGTTGGCGTGATAAAATTCGACTGTTTGTATGCCAACGAGGATCAACAGTTTGGCAAAATCGGTGTGCCTGTTAAGGTAGGGCTTTCCGGTAATTTATGCCCCGACCATTTTTTTGTCAGCAACATACAGGATGGCGTAGAATGGGGTTTGCAACAGGGTTTCAATTTTTTGTTTACCGAAAGTGCCGGATTGTGTAACCGTTGTTCACCCCATATTAAAAATGTTTTGGCAGTATGTGTTATCGATAATTTAATGGGAATGGATACGCCTCATAAAACCGGTCCAATGCTTCGTATGGCTGATATTGTTGTAATAACTAAAGGAGATATTGTTTCTCAAGCCGAGCGTGAAGTATTTGCTTTCCGGGTTCGTCAGGCAAATTCGAAAGCTCGGATCATTTTTGTAAATGGAATTAATGGACAAGGAACTTTTGAATTGTCCCGATTGATATTGGAAGCGAAAGAAACAGTTACTTTAAACGAAGAAAAGTTGCGGTTTTCAATGCCTGCAGCACTTTGTTCGTATTGCCTGGGCGAAACTAAAATAGGTTCGGAATATCAGGTGGGTAATTTGAAAAAGATTGGATTCTGAGTATAATTAATTAATAGAAGATAAGATATGTACAACGATATATTTCAAAAAGACACCGCCACATTGAAACGAGAAATGCCACACGTTGTGCAGTTTTTTTTTAATTACGGAATTCATTTTCCAGAGCAAAATACGTCTATTGCAAAACAACTTGATGGTTTGTCAAACGATTTTTTTGAGGATATTGGTATTGGGAAAAAACAGCTTATACAGACTTTTGAAGCATTTCTTAAAAACAGAGAATCGCTTGAAAGTCGCGATAATTCTTTTAAAATAAGTTCGATAACCATTATCGGCGGACACGATAAAAGTGAAAATCCGGAGAATAAACAACTGACTCTTCTTGCCGGAAGCATTACCAGTATTGTTGGACCAACCGGTTCTGGTAAAAGTCGATTGTTAGCTGATATTGAATGGCTGGCACAAGGTGATACACCTACTGGCCGAACGATTTTAATTAATAACGAAACACCTGATTCAGAGTTGCGTTTTTCTATGGAACGAAGACTTGTAGCACAACTTTCGCAAAATATGAACTTCGTGATGGATGCCACTGTGAGTGAATTTATTACTATGCACGCTGAAAGTAGGATGGTAAATAATATAGCTCCCATTGTTGAAGAAATTATCAGGCAAGCCAATATGTTGACTGGCGAAAGTTTTCAGCCGGAAACACCGCTTACAGCCCTGAGTGGTGGACAGTCGCGGGCATTGATGATTGCTGATACGGCATTTCTGAGCTCTTCGCCGGTGGTACTGATTGACGAAATAGAAAATGCAGGAATTGACAGAAAGAAAGCCTTGCAATTATTGGTAAAGAACGAAAAAATAATCTTGATTGCCACCCATGATACCATTCTGGCATTGATGGCAGAACAGAGGTTGGTGATTAAAAACGGTGGAATTCACAAACTTATCATAACTTCCGAAAATGAGAAGAACAATTTATCGGATTTGGAAGCCATAGACAACAAGATGCTTGCTTTGCGAAATAAACTACGTTCGGGAGAAATAATTGAAAATACAAATTTTTAATAAACATTATTATGGAAGACATTATCATTAAACCAATTGGAATAATACATACGCCACATACCGACGTAAAAAACATGCCGATTCAACCTGTTGCAGCAGAAGGTATAAAAGGTTATATAGAACTATTGCCGGAATATACAGCAGGCTTGAAAGATATTGATGGTTTCTCGCATCTTACACTATTGTACCATTTCCACAAAATAAATGGCTTCGAACTGGCTGTAGTTCCCTTTATGGACACCGAAGTGCGGGGAATATTCTCGTGCAAAGCTCCTAAAAGACCCAATGCCATTGGTTTATCAACTGTAAAACTTATAGGAGTAGAAGGGAATATTGTACGCATTGAACAAGTGGATATGCTTGACGGAACGCCACTAATTGACATTAAACCGTTTTATCCACGCTACGACAATCGTGAGAATGTGGAAATTGGTTGGTTAGAGAAAAACAAAGATTTGCCATTGGAAAAGCTACGCTCTGACGAACGGTTTAAATAATCAAGGATGAACGAAACAGCACAAATAAAATATTCTGAACAAGGAAAACTGACATTAATTTTTGTCGGACTCAGTATTTTTCTTCTTGTTTCCGTTCTGTTTTCGGCCTGTTTAGGTCGCTATCCGTTGTCTGTATCCGATTTACTAACGTATATATTTACAGGTCGTAGTATAGATGCCTCCTTACCAACCGTATTGCTAAACGTACGTTTGCCGCGCATTATAGGTGCATTGATTGTGGGCGGGGTACTTGCCATTGCCGGCACGGCTTATCAAGGGCTTTTCCGAAACCCTATGGTTAGCCCAGATATTTTGGGCGTAAGTTCAGGTGCCGGATTTGGAGCGTCCTTAGCTATTACACTTTCATTTTCAATAATAGGTATTCAACTTATGGCTTTCTTCTTTGGTCTGACAGCAGTTTTTTTGGCTTTGTTTGTCAGCCGAATTATAGGCAAAAATCATGATAAAATACTGATGCTGGTACTGTCTGGAATGGTAACCGGAGCAATTTTTAATGCGCTAATATCGCTGATGAAATACATTGCCGACAGCGATTCAAAACTTCCCGACATAACTTTTTGGTTGATGGGCAGTCTTTCGAGTATTACGTTTGATGAAATTAAGGTGGTTCTTCCGCTTGTAATTCTTGGTATTGTTCCCATGTTTCTACTTGGTTGGAAACTGAATGTCCTTTCGTTTGGCGATGAAGAAGCAAAAGCATTGGGTGTTAATACCGGACAGTTGCGTGTTATTGTTATTTGTTGTGCTTCACTTATCACAGCTTCAGTAGTTTGCATTGCCGGATTAATAGGATGGATCGGATTAATCATACCGCATTTTGCACGCTTGTTGGTAGGTCCTAACCACAAATTTCTTCTCCCGGTCTCTTTTTTGTCGGGAAGTATTTTTATGCTCTTGGTGGACGATGTGGCACGTTCGGCAACTTCGCTCGAGATTCCACTCGGCATTCTTATCTCGCTTATCGGAGCACCTTTATTTCTGGTGTTTTTATCTAAATCAACTAAAAAATTGTGGTAAAATAATGAAACTCGAAATAAAAAACGGTGTGTTCGGTTATCCGAACAAACCAATTCTCAGCAATATCGATTTTGAATTAAATACCGGCGAAATTGTATGTGTACTTGGCAAAAACGGTGCAGGAAAAACAACCTTGTTCAAATCCATGTTAGGTGTTCTTAAACCACTTTCAGGATCAATTCTGCTGAACGGAAAACCGATTGAACATTGGAACAGATCACAATTTGCCCGCTTGGTGGGATATATTCCACAAGCACGTTCACTTCCTTTTCCTTTTACAGTGTTGGATGTAGTTCTGTTTGGACGTACGGCACACTTGTCGGTTTTTGGTTCGCCGGGTAAAAAAGACCTCTTATTAGCTGAAGAATGTTTGGAATTGCTCAATATTGCCCACTTAAGAAATAAAACATTTACTCATTTAAGTGGCGGTGAACAGCAGTTGGTTATTATTGCACGAGCGTTAGCACAACAACCGTCTTTCCTAATTATGGATGAACCAACATCCAGTCTTGATTTTGGAAATCAAATAAAAATAATTCGACATGTAAATAAGTTGAAGAATAATTCATTGGGAATTATTATGGCTACTCATTCACCCGACCATGCTTTTATGTGCGATGCCAATGTCGCTATTATTCACGAAGGTAAAATCTGGAAAAAAGGTTATTCTAACGATATTATTTCAGAAGAAATATTAAAGGAAATTTATGGAGTTGAAGTAAAAGTTCGTTCATTGGGAAACAAGCCGGGATGCAATCGGTTGGTTTGTGTGCCGACGGTGTGAATTGAGTAACCGTCAAAAAGCGAACATTTTTTTTACCTCATTTTCTAAAAGCCATAAAATCGAGGTGTAATATCTTTTTACGAGTTTTAAAACCTACATTTCTTAATTGATAATCCGTTCAGATTCTCGTTAGTAAGTCAAATTAATCCAGTATTATTCAACTGTGTAACAACTGCTAATTATTTGTTTCCGACTTTAGCTCTAATTTGTTGGTTTATATCAAAGAAATCAACAAAAGCTTTGATAATGGTAAGACTTTTTGTGTTATTGAAAACGAAATGATAGTATGCAATACCAACGACAATGCTAGTCAAAATGAAGCAAGAAAGTCAGGGACTAAATAGCAATAAATTTTTTATAACAAATATAGTGTGTTGATATGTTGGAATAAAAGTTGTTAGGTTCAGGTCTCGTTGCTTCCTCGACTATATCAATGAATTTTTGCATTGCTTTCGTCAAATCAGCATGATTCTTTACAAACCTGGCTAAAAGCTTATTATTGAGTATTCTCATTTTATTGTTTTTCAATGTGTAAAAATAATAACATCTTCACAGAATGAAAGTAATTGCATTCTATTTTTGATCAAATTATAAAATTTAATCTCTTGCTATTTTAGTTCTTCAACTCTTAAATGGAACTTACCAAAAAAAATATTTTCAAAAACACAAAATCAATTTAACATGACCTTCTATTTAAACTTTCGGGCGTTTTCGACACCTTTTGTAACTTTTGACGCATAAAAAAGCCTCACTTGTTGTGGAAGGTGAGGCTTATTAGTTCAAGGTATAAATTATCAGGGTTATACACCAAGTACAATGGACGGTTCTATGTGAAGTAATTGACTAATGGCACGTGCAATTTTAAGTGTTGGTTCACTTTTTCCGCTTAGGTATTCGCTTACACGTGATGGCGAAACACCTATTTTACGGGCAAAAGCACGTTGTGTCATTTCCTCTTCTTCTAATCGGAGCCGCATTACTTCAACCAATGTTGGCATTCCGATAGGAAAGTGAATTTTCTCATATTCAATCACAATGTCCGACATAATTTTTAATTCTAAAGCCCGATGGTCGGTGCCAGAGGTGCTATCTGTCACAAAGGGTAATAGTTCTTCAATTCTGGCAAGAGCTGTTTCATAAATAGCTTCTGATATTTTTGTTTCCATAGTGTGTAAATTATATTGTATTACAGTCTATTTTATCGTATTGGGAATGAGTTCCTACAAACCGGATATAAATGTATTGGTGAACAAATTGAATAACTACTACCAGTCTGTAATTATTTCCTTTTATATTAAATACATATCGTTGGTTTCCTATACTATCAACACTGTTAAAGTCTTTTTTAATGTCTGCAAAACATTTCCATATGGCAGCATTGGCAGTATGATACCATTGCTGCAATGCTATTTCTGAATCAGAATGTTTGATGTAGCAGTCTGCCAATTTTTTATGTGATACAATGTTCATTCCGTTTTGATTTTCGGTACAAATATACAATATAGTTTTAAAATACAAAACTATTCAATTATTGTTTTTCAATATTTAATCATTTAACAGTAGTTTCTTAGCACAAAATGCTCCGTTCTTCACAGACAGGAGGACACACTACAAAATAATCTATTCCACTCTGCCCATTTCGGGCATTTCTGAACCTTTTGCAACTTTTAAAGCGACAAAAGTAGTCCACAAAAGGCTTTTCATCCCTTTAATTAAGAAGCTGGAAGCCTGTTTTCAAACCTTTTCAAGCACTTCGTTAAACCTATTACCTCTCTATTATTTTCAAGAGTACCGGATTTTTCGTGCATATAGCGTTTAATAATTCTGTAAGTGATTATAGTCGTACGAACGAATTTAATTTACTATGACCAGCTAAGTAATATGAAATAAATATTGACCTATTATTTTAACTGAAACTATATTAACCCTCAACTCTATCACCTTCTTCAGATAGCTATCGGGATTGGGTAAAAGGCTGTAAAAAAAAGGAATACAGTTGAAATGAATTCTTACGATTTGAAAGATAATCTGTTTTTTTTTAAATAAGATAATAAGGTTTGGATTGTTGGGGTATAGATTTTCTCTTATGTAACGACTTTATAAATACCTGTATTTCTGTATTTTAAAAAGTTACTTTTATTGGGGCTTTTTGCGTTCATATTGAGGGACTATTAAGGGTTAATGCCTGAAAATAAGGTTTATAAAGGATAAAACCGTATTCTCCTATCTCAACCATAATAGAAAAAATACAACTCTGACTAAATCTTAATCCCTGTTTCAACTTTTAGTTTCAATTTCAATGTATCTGACTTTAAAATTTTATTTTTTCACATTTCAGAGGCAGGGGAGAAGTAAGAATTCAAAAGATATAAAATAAGCCATTATATAGTTCCAACTACTTAAACTAAATTTGAGTCCACTCCGAT
>Ga0302292_1001091_pt1 | contig 17857 bp, 19 predicted proteins | sample III_Fen_N2_1_FD_194553 | JGI IMG/M metagenome (GOLD analysis project Ga0302292, IMG submission 194553) | Peat permafrost microbial communities from Stordalen Mire near Abisko, Sweden - III_Fen_N2_1 | ecosystem: Environmental > Terrestrial > Soil > Wetlands > Permafrost | place: Sweden: Abisko...
TCGAGCTGCCTTCGGGTAGCTCGATTGTTTTTTTAGTTGGTTATAAAGCTGACTTCTACACTTCACCTATTCTCCCCCACCACTCACCGAATTATCCTTGTATGCTCTTTATTCCTGCCATAGATTTGTTGAAAATTCACAAACAATGAGCACAGAACCAATTAACGCAGAGGATCAACATCATTATCTCAGCTGGCAAAAAAGCAACAAACGCGGTAAAATCACTACAGGTCTTTTTGTAGTTGTTTTCGGAATCTTATACCTATTACACGAAACAGGCGTCAAATTACCAACCTGGACCTTCACACCCGGTCCGTTTATCATCGCATTCGGTTTAATTGTTTTGGTAAAGCACAAATTCAAAACACTCTTCGGCTACATCATGATTGCTGTTGGAAAGCTGCTAATCTGGAAAGAGATTTACCCGGACGCTGTAAACATGAACATCGTTTGGCCCGTTTTGGTGATCTTACTTGGCCTTGTCATTCTTTTCAAATCAAAACCAAGATCAGGTTTTGGCAGACACGGTAACCGCTTTGATAAACGTCGTGAGTTCTTTAAAAAACACCACCATCATCAATACTTTGAGGGTTTGGAAGACCTTGAAAACATATCTCAAGATGACTTCATCGATGCCGTTTCTATTTTCGGTGGCGTGCAGAAAAACGTGGTCAGCAAACAGTTTCGAGGGGCAGATATTGTTACCATCTTCGGGGGAAACGAGATCAACCTGTCTCAAGCCGATTTCAACCATCAAATTGTGATGGATGTGACCAATCTTTTTGGCGGAACCACACTTACAATTCCCAATCACTGGCAAGTCAAAACCGAAGTCGTGAGCATTTTCGGCGGCATCGAAGATAAACGACCGACTGACCAACACAATTCTGACAACCCCGATAAAATCGTGATCTTACGCGGAACATGCATGTTCGGTGGTATCGAAATCAATAGCTTCAATTCAAAATAAGTTTATGGAAAAACGCACATCGTCCAATCAGGTAAAAATCAAGTTCTCTTTATGGGTACTGGCAGCCGCTGCAGTTCAATTTATTTTGCTCTGGGGAAACGGTTTTCATTTTACAATTGCATTGAGAGATGCGCTGTTGAGTTCGCTTATCATGATTCTTCTCGGGCAGATTCTCTACTTGATTCAACACAATTTCCATCCATCAAAACCGTTGAATTTCGTGAATTTCGCCATCATTTTCGTATTCACCGGAATGTTTCAACTCGCCTTCAACGGAATGTACAAATTACTCTTCACTGATTACGATTGGCAACACTTTGTCTTTCCGTTTGAAGCTGTAAGGGCCGTTATGGCTTTCTTCTTCTTATTGTTGATTAGTTTGAATTGGTGGATTCAGAAAAATGCCCAAACACAAGCCAATATACAGGAGCAACTGCTGGAAAAAGAACGCGCATTGACCAAAGCAGAATTAGACAACATACACCAGCAGTTGCAACCTCATTTTTTATTCAATAGTTTAAATTCCATCAGCGCACTGACCATTTTGGAACCCACCGAAGCGCATCGTATGATTCAGTTATTGAGCAACTTCCTTCGCGGGACTCTTCGCAAAGACGTACAACAATTGGTTCCGCTCAAAGAAGAATTAGAGCAAATCAGGCTTTATTTGGAAATCGAAAAAGTACGTTTCGGACATCGGCTTACTACTGAAATCAATAGTAACGACGCTTGCGAAGAACTCAAAGTTCCGGCTTTGATCTTACAACCGATTCTCGAAAATGCCATTAAATACGGCTTATACGGTCAAGTAAACGCCATTACCATTTCGGTGAATGTGTTGTGCGACGGAAAACTGCTTACCGTAACCGTTTCGAGTCCTTACGATACCCAATTTGTAAACGCCAGCGAAGGAAAAGGATTCGGATTAGCGAGTATCCAACGCCGATTATCCTTATTTTTCGGACAAAGTGGGTTATTGTCCACTGCCAAGACGGAAGAATTGTTTACCACAACCATTTGCATTCCACAAGTATGAAAAAAGTATTGATTGTTGACGACGAACCATTGGCACGTGCCATTATCAAATCATTTTTGCAGGCGCATCCCGATTTGGAATTGGTTGGAGAATGTGGTGATGGTTTTGAAGCAGCCAAAGTAATTGCAGAAACAAATCCTGATTTGTTATTGCTCGATATTCAAATGCCGAAGATCAACGGTTTTGAATTGCTGGAAATTCTACCCGATCCTCCGGCTGTTATCTTCACAACCGCTTTTGATGAATACGCGTTAAAAGCATTCGAGGTTCACGCCTTGGATTATTTATTGAAACCGTTTTCGGCCGAACGTTTCGGTCAAGCCATTGAAAAATGGAAATCGGTTGCAGCTGAAAACAAAAAACCAGCCGGTTCTATTCACTACCAGGTTCCCGACGAACAATACCGTGTGGTCATCAAAGACGGAAGCGAAATCAAGATTATCCCAACCGCAGAGATTCATTACATCGAAGCGTATGATGATTATGTGAAAATTCATACCGGCAAAGGAACACATCTCAAAAAGAAGACCATGAGTCATTTTGAATCGAGCTTGCCATCTCAGCAATTCATCCGCATTCATCGTTCGTTTATTCTCAATATTCAGGAATTGACCCGCATCGAATCGTTCGAAAAAAACAGCTACATCGCCATTCTGAAATCAGGGGCGCGGTTGGCTATTAGCAGAACTTCATATGCAGAATTGAAGGCGGTGCTAGGCGTTTGAGTAAGCGCGGGACGCACTTAATGTTGAATGCTTAATTTTTGATGTTGAATTAAAATCCTCTTTAAAAACCAAACTTTGTCCAACTGTTAGCCAGATATTTAATGGTTGTTAACTTCACCGAGGCTTCTACCTAAAACCAATTCAACATCAAAAATTCAACATCAAGCATTTTTCAAAGCTTTATTCATCGCCTCGCTCACCTCTTTCGCTCGCGTAAGTGTCATCATGTGCGAACCGCTTTTTATGGTATAATCTACTTTTTTGATTTTCCGGTACGGCAACGTATGATCGTTTGTTCCATGAATGCGAATAATTCCCTCAGGAGCTGTTTTCCTTTCCCAGCGGATAATTAAGCGAACCGTTCGTTTCATATACACCGGATTCTTGGCGCGCAGCATTTTTTTAAAAGTCTCCTTGTTGTGTTTGCGATCTGGCTCCACAATGGGTTGCAACATTTTTGCTCCACCCAAAATCATCCGTCCCGGGAAAATTGCATAGAGTGGAATCACCCGTTGAAAGCGATAGCGAAAAGGCAATTCTTTTCTGTTCGTAACCGAAGAAATCAGAATCGTTTTTTGCGGATGAACCATTTCCTGCATTTCAACACACAACATTCCACCAAGTGAAACACCGGCAAGCACAAAGGGTTGTGTGGTATCAATTTGCTGGATCAACTCGCGGGCAAAACTTTGCATTGTGGCATTTTTCGGCGGAGTAGCGTATTGGATAAATTGCAAGCTGTAATTCGTATCCAATCGCAACGAATCAAACAATCGAATGTCTGATCCCTGACCGTGTACACAATAAACCGTTGTTTTTGATTGGGCAGTCAAATTGAACATTTCAAACCCACAAAATACGAGGATAAGCCATTTTATCATGATGCAAGATAAACGTTTTTGAAATGATTTAAAAAGGGGTGTTGAAGGCACTGGATGTGTCCTTTAAAAATGGTTATTGTAGGCGCGGGACGCATCACGCGCTTACCATCAACCATTTTTCATTTTCCAGATAATATTAGTCGTAGAAAAACCATTCACCAGATCAACTGTTCGCACCTCTCCGCCCAAAGCTCGTACCTCGCGACTTCCCACGATGTATAGCTTACTCGCTGGATCGGTTTCATCGGCACTGTAATCGCCACCTTTCACCAAGATCGAAGGTTCAAGCGCTATTACTACTTCCAAAGGTGTATCGTTATCAAATAATACCACCAAATCCACAAAACCGAGCGCTGACATCACATACGAACGCGCTTCTTCTGAATTTACCGGTCTGTCATCGCCTTTTCCCAATCGCTTCACCGAAGCATCGGTATTAAGTGCCACTACCAACTTGGTCCCGAAATCGGCGGCATGAGCCAAATACGTTACGTGTCCGCGGTGTAAAATATCGAAACAGCCGTTGGTAAACACCACTTTTTCTCCGGCAGCTTTCCAAGTGGCAACCGTTGCTTTTGCTGCTTCCAAATCCTGCATTTTAGCAGTCATGTCATTGAACCGGCTCATCTTTTGACGAAAAGTTTTTGGGAATTAAAACAAATGAAAGCGCTCCGAGTAAGATCATCATTAGCGTTTGCGACGACCAAATAATCATTCCCAGCGCGGCACCAATTCCGGTAGCGGCATCACCGTATTCATCGTGCAGGTAAAAATTGAGCACCAATCCTACCAACAATGGAAAAGCACCAATACCACCGTTGGTGAAACTGATTCCAAGCGAACCGGCAATAAATGCAATCATGATTCCGGCAAAAGGCACATTCTTCGCTTCATCCAATGCAAAAAAGGCAATGGAAAAATAGCTGATGTACATCAACCAGATAAAAACGGTATGTGCTGAATAGCTGAGCGGATTTTTAGATCGGAAAATGGCAAACACACCGGCAAACAAATCTTTGATAAACTGAATGAGTCGTTCACGGATTTTTTGAATGGAAAACGCAACGATCAAACCAATGATTCCCAAAGCCATAATGCTGTAGAAGATGATTCCCGTCCAAGAGGTTTCTCCGGTTGGATTGTTTCCTCCCAATTGCGTTTCGACTTGGTATTTGATTTTCCAGAAATCGTCGTAGCCAATCGAAGTGGTAAACAGAACTACTCCCATGAGCATGACCAAATCGACCGCTCGTTCAGCCAAAATAGTTCCGAAGGATTTTGAAAACGGAACACCGTCTGATCGATACAGCATCACAGCGCGTGAAGCTTCACCAGCCCGCGGAATGGTCAAATTCACGATGTAACCGATCATCAGGGCGTGGTACCGATTCCAGAATTTAGTTTGATAACCCAAGGGTTCCAATACATATTTCCAGCGATAAGCACGCGATAACAAGGCCAGAAAACTCAAAGCCAACGACGCAAAAATCCAAGTGTAATCAGCCTTACGAATGGCTTCGAAGAAAATATCTTTGTCTGAAGTAGACATTCGATCGAAAAAATACCAAACCAAGTAAACCCCTAATCCAAGTGGAAGAACTGTTTTCAGTAAAATCCCGATTCCTTTTTTCATATCTACACGATGAGATTGGTGGTTTCATCCGGAAACACCAGCGACGGTTGATAACCTTTCGCTTCTTCCATGGTCATATAACCGTAACCAATGATAATGATCAGGTCGTTTAACGCCACTCTTCGGGCCGCCGGACCATTTAAACAAATAGTTCCCGTATTACGATCGCCTTTGATAACATACGTTTCCAAACGCTCGCCGTTGTTGATGTTGACTATTTGAACTTTTTCACCTTCAATCAAATTAGCGGCCTCCATCAATGCTTCATCAATGGTGATGCTTCCTACATAATTTAATTCCGCTTGTGTTACGCGAACGCGGTGAATTTTTGATTTTACTGCTTGTATGAACATGTTCTAAAAAAACGCGATGCAAAGGTAAGGTGAATTTTTGATGTTGGATGCCTGATTTCAGAATGATATTGGATGCTTAATTTTTGATGTTGAATTTTTGATTGAGTTTAGGGTAAATCTTTGGGCTTTTTCATTCAAAAACGTAGATTGTTTCGAATGATATAAAATGTAAATCAATGACATACGAAATACCCGTAATCTTGTTTACCAATTAACAAACTCTCAAAATTAAGTATGGAAGCATGTTTTCTTTTTGAAAAGCCTAATCCATCATCAAGCACCGTGTCCGCCTTTGGCGTGATTCAACATTAATTAAGCGTCATATTATCAATCAACCGTACCTCACCACAAAAAGCCGCCAAACAAGCCGTAGCTCCGGGAACCCAGTTATCGGTTAACTCTTCAAGGGTATTCGGATCGACGATGGAAAAATATTCCATTTTCAATGTAGAATGAGAGAATCGTTCCAAAGCCTCTTTTTTGGTTTCGGCCGGCGTGCGCGTTTCTACCAATGATTTTGCAAAAGTCAATGTTTCATAGATAACCACCGCTTCTTCTAATTGACTTGCCGTCAACCGCATATTCCGACTACTCATTGCAAGCCCCGAAGGTTCGCGTAAAGTAGGACACGGCACAACTGTCACCGGTAAGTGTAAATAGTCTGTCATAAAACGAATGACTGCAACTTGCTGAAAATCTTTTAACCCGAAAAAAGCAAACGCAGGTTGAATGACTTCGAAAAAACGATTCACCACTTGCACTACTCCATTAAAATGTCCGGGACGAAATTCACCTTCCATTACTTTATCTAGGTTTCCTAATGGAACCGCAGGTGTTTGATATCCTTCGGGATACACTTCATCGACTGACGGAAAAAAAGCGATATCACATCCGTGATTGGCCAACAAAGCCGCATCTTTTTCTGGAGTACGCGGATAAAGTGTGAGATCGGAAGAATTCGTGAACTGAGTTGGGTTCACAAAAACAGTCACCACAACCACATCGGTCATGGTCTTGGCGCGCTCAACGAGTGCCATATGACCTTCGTGCAAAGCCCCCATAGTTGGGACCAAACCGACGGTTTTGCCTGTCTCTCTGACAGTTGCCAACGCCTCATTTAAGCTTTCTATCGACTCAATAATCTTCACAATTCACCCGAATTTACTGGTGTAGGGTGGCAAATCTATACGAATAAATTGAAGTATGCTCTTTTTTTCGTACTTTTGTACCGTTATACACCAAATTCCTCGTCGAATTCCATGGAAAAAAAGAGAATTCTGTTTGTCTCGCAAGAAATATATCCGTTTCTTCCGAAATCTGAAATTTCCCACAATGCACGTAAGCTTCCGCAAGGAACTCAAGAGAGCGGAAAAGAAATCCGTGTTTTCACTCCGCGTTTTGGAAGTATCAATGAGCGTCGTCATCAGTTACACGAAGTGATTCGCTTATCGGGAATGAATATTATTATCGATGACCACGATCATCCGTTGATCATCAAAGTAGCTTCTATCCCTACTGCTCGCATCCAAGTCTATTTCATTGACAACGATGAATATTTCAAACGTAAAAACAACGTTACGGAAGACGATGGCGCTGACTACAAAGACAATGACGAACGTAGTATGTTCTTTTGTCGAGGCGTTTTGGAAACGGTAAAAAAATTGGGCTGGAAACCTGACGTGATTCATTGTCACGGATGGATGTCTTCGCTCATGCCGCTTTACATCAAAAAAATGTACAACAAAGATCCGCATTTCGCTGATACTAAAGTTGTTTACAGCATATACGAAGATCAACAAGGGTTTGCCACAGAGTGGGATGCACGTTTTTCTGAAAAATTGGCTTTTGAGGGATTTGACGAATCCGTAACTTCGCTCGTAAAAAATCCGACGCTTGAGGCAATAACCAATGCTGCAGTTGCGTTCTCTGATGGAGTGGTTCAAAGTAGCGAATCGATTGCACCTGAATTACAAGGTGTATTTGATAAAGCGACTTGCTTAAAATTGAATTACTTACCGGAAGAAAACCTAACAAAAGGGCTCTCCGAATTTTTTGACAAAGTAATTGAAGAAGCTGTTTTGATTTGATATGATACAACATCAACATAATTGGACAAGTTGGCGGAAAGGATTTACTCTTTCCGCTACTTTTTTATTGGCACTTTTGGTTGCCGTAGGTTGCAAGAAAGAAACCAACACGATTGGTCTCGGAGCATTAGACCCAGATGCCTTATTGGAATCGGGCGGTGTGGACTCATTTCAGTTAACCACTTTTACGGTAGTTGAAGACACCATGCCTACCGATAATCAAACGTTTGGTATTTTAGGAGCTTACCACGATCCGAAAATGGGAACGTTCAACGCGTCTTTTTATGCGCAGTTCCATTTGAGCAATACCATCAGTTTTGGAGCCGGTGATCAAGCAGTTGTTGATTCTGTCGTACTTTCTTTACGATACCGTGGTTATTACGGAGAATTAGATCCACAAACGTTCGAAGTCTACGAACTAGACGACACGATGGATGTGGCAAGAACCTACTACAAACACGATGTAGAGGCCATCAAACCAGCTAATCTTGTTAAACCGTCAAGCGAAACACAAACACCGAATCCGAGTGATTCAGTATTGGTGGGAAGCACCAAAAAACCGGCACAATTGCGTTTAGCTTTGGATAGCGCTTGGGCGCAAACCATTATGAATGATGCGACGAGTGGCAATAGTGCTTTTACAGACGATGCATTGTTTGAGAATTACATGAAAGGTCTGCACGTAAAAGTTGCCAATGCCAATCCGGCTGTTGGTAAAGGTGGTGTGTTCTATTTCAACCTGGAAGACAACAACAGCAAGATTACCATCTATTACCATTTGCAAGGCGACATTGATGCAACTCCTTACGAGTTAGTGCTGGAGGTCGAAGACGATTGCGCCGATTTTAATCATGTAGATATTGATAATTCAGGGTATCCGGTGGAAAATGTGTTGTCTAACCCAATCAATGGACAAACCCAATACTTTGCACAATCGTTTCAATCGCGTGCAAAAGTAGAATTCCCAACCTTGAACAACCTTTCTAAAAAAGCGGTAATTCACGATGCCTTGTTGGTCATTCCAATTGCTCACCAAACCTTGAGTAGTTTTTATCCGAGTAATCAACTCAGTGTAGGATACAAAACAGACGAAGGCAAAATTGTCGGTTTCAAAGTGATTGCCTACGACGATAGTAAGAAAAGTTACATCATCGACGTGCGCAATTATTTGCAAGATATCGTAAGCGGTGATGCCGTAAACAGAGGAGTATTCCTCTACCCTACATTCTTCTCTTCGACTGCGGAACGTATTGTTTTCAACGGTCCGAATACATCGAACAAAGAGAAACCGAAATTGATTGTTAAATACACCGAATACTAGAATCAGATGTGTGGCATTGTAGCATATATTGGTAAAAAAGAAGCTTACCCGATTATCATAAAAGGGTTAAAACGCCTTGAATATCGTGGTTATGACAGCGCCGGAGTGGCGTTATTGAACCATGGTGGCATTAACCTATACAAGCGTCAGGGTAAAGTTTCGAATCTGGAAGAATTTGCTCAATCGCAAGATTTAGGTGGATTTGCAGGAATCGGTCACACACGCTGGGCTACTCACGGTGCACCGAACGATATCAATGCGCATCCGCACATGAGCACGTCAGGTCATATCGCTTTGATTCACAACGGTATTATTGAGAATTACAACTCGTTGAAAGAGGAGTTGAAATCGCGCGGATACGTCTTTAAAAGTCAAACAGATACGGAAGTATTGGTGCACTTGATCGACGACATCCAAAAACAAGAACAAGTGGATTTGGTGGAAGCCGTTCGTTTGGCTTTGTTGAGTGTGATTGGTGCTTATGCTATCGTTGTCTTATCAACTGAAAATCCAAACCAATTGATCGCTGCTCGCAAGAGTAGTCCGTTGGTAGTGGGAATTGGAAAAGACAATGATTTTTTCCTTGCTTCAGACGCTACACCGATTATTGAATACACCAATCAGGTTGTTTACCTGGAAGATGAAGAAATTGCTATTGTTGACCTCAACGAAGGGTTAAAAATCATCAACATCGGTCACAATTTAGAGAAAACACCATACGTTCAGGCATTGGAGTTGCAATTGGAAGCACTTGAGAAAGGCGGCTACGAGCACTTCATGTTGAAAGAAATTCACGAACAACCGCGTTCTATTCGCGATTGTTTCCGCGGTCGCTTAAATGCTACCGAAGGATGGGTTTCATTGGGTGGTGTGAAAGACTACGAACAAAAAATGATTCAAGCGCAGCGCATCGTAATGATTGCCTGCGGAACCTCTTGGCACGCTTGTCTAGTAGGTGAATATTTGATGGAAGATTTGGCCCGCATCAACGTTGAAGTGGAATATGCCAGTGAATTCCGTTACCGTAACCCAATCATCGGTGAAAACGATGTGGTGATTGCCGTTTCTCAATCGGGTGAAACTGCAGATACGTTAGCAGCCTTGGAATTGGCAAAATCGAAAGGTGCAACTATTTTAGGGATTTGCAACGTAGTCGGCTCGTCTATTTCGCGCATTACCGACGCCGGTTCTTACACACACGCCGGACCTGAAATTGGAGTAGCATCTACCAAAGCATTTACAGCTCAGGTAACCGTTTTGACCTTGTTGGCTTTATCATTGGCTCACAAAAAAGGAACCATCAGCGAAACAAAATTCCGCACCATGCTTTCTGAATTGGAAGCCATTCCTGAGAAAGTAAAACGTGTTTTGGAACGCAACAACGATATCGAAGCCATTGCCGCGATTTACAAAGATGCAACCAATGCCTTGTATTTAGGCCGTGGAAGTTCATTCCCGGTTGCACTGGAAGGCGCCTTGAAACTCAAAGAAATTTCCTACATCCACGCTGAAGGTTATCCTGCGGCTGAAATGAAACACGGACCAATTGCCTTGATTGACGAAGAAATGCCGGTATTTGTGATTGCCACAAAAGGAACTTCGTACGAAAAGGTCGTGAGCAATATTCAGGAAGTAAAAGCGCGCAAAGGAAAAATCATAGCGATTGTGACTGAAGGCGATACCGATGTAAAAGCCATGGCCGATCACGTAATTGAAATTCCGGATACCGACGAACACTTAGTGCCTTTATTGGCGACCGTTCCATTGCAATTATTGAGTTACCACATTGCGGTAATGCGTGGTTGTAATGTAGATCAGCCACGTAACTTGGCAAAGTCTGTGACAGTGGAATAATCCCATGATCGTTCCTTCCGATTATTTAGAACCGCATCAAACGGATCGATTGGTAATGCGACCTCTTGGTGAAGAACATATTTTGCCGTGGGTTGATTACTTGAGTAATCCGCTTACCATGCGCTATTTCCCCGACTTTTTACGATTGGAAGCTGACACTCAAGCTCCTATTTGGATCAAACGTCAACAAGATCGCTATGTGAATGAACAGTTCGGTTTATTGGCCTTACACTTGCTTGATGGAACTTTCATTGGTCAGTGTGGATTATTATTGCAGGAAGTGGATGGGGAATTCATCCTTGAAATCGGGTATCACTTATATCCGGAACAGTGGGGAAAAGGCTATGCAACGGAAGCGGCAACTTATTTCAAAGAATACGCACGTCAATATCTCCTTTCGACCTTTGTGGTAAGCTTGATTCATCCGGATAACAAACCTTCTCAGGCGGTTGCTAAACGCAACGGGATGACACCTTGGAAAGAAACGGTGTGGAAGGACATTCCTGTGATTGTTTTCAGAACCACTATTTAAGGTCTGCTGAAAAACGCGAAGAGGGATGCCTCTCCAAACACCCCTCTTCTGATTCAAACAAACAAACTAAACTACTCGAACCTATACTCTTTATTTTTCTTCGGGATCGACTTTGATCATCATTCCCATTTTAATATTCTTCTCTTGTCCTAACTCAACTGCTATGCCACGAGTTGTCAATAAATCCGAAAACACATACGTCACATCTTCATACTCTTCTTTCCGAAAAACCGCAGAATACGGATGTTTCGTTGCATCTAATGGTAATTGAAACTCACCGTTTTCGTTTGAAAGTGTTGTTACCAATTCATTGCCGTCTACATCATAAACGGTAATTGAAACACCGGTTACAAAACGATCCATCGAATAATCAATCACTGACCCTGTAAACAAACTATCCAAAAGTGTATTTCGATCTGTAACAGATAATCCAACCGCCCCTAACTCTGCCAGTTCAACAGGTTCAGCCTTCATTTCTCCTTTTGCCACAATTTTACCTTGCGCTTGTGCTTGAAAAGCCGAAAAAGTAGAAATAGCAGTTCCTAAAACCAACGCGCGAAGGCTAAATGAATTGGAAGTAGATTGTACCGGAAGTGCCTGATAGAGTTTCTGTTGTTGATCGTTCGACATTCGCCCGCAAACCGATGCGGTATTGGCATCCATAAATCGAAAGATGGCAGCATCGGACATACGTGTAAAATCAACCACCGTTTTCTGGCAACTTCCACAAAAGCGTCCCTTATCGTTGGGCGTCATTGCTCCCCAGTTCTCATGACATGGTTCCGCAATTTTAATCTGAATCACCTTCTTTTTCATCGTCTTGGCATTGATTAAAAACTGGTACAAGTGAATCAAAAAAACGTTCAATTACGAGTATATATTGGCAAAATGCGCCTCAATTAAATTGTTAAATCATTGCAATTGAATTGAAATAATACTACATTCGTTTGATACTCAATATTCAATGGATCGAATACGTCGTTTTCAGCGCACACTCATTACTTCACTAGTCGGTATCAATACATTTGTTTTTTCAGTTTCCAATGATCTGGGTGTCGGCACTTCGTTTCTTTATACCTGTGGTGCTATATTGGGAACAATCGTACTCATCTTTACCTATGTTTTATTGAAGGGGAAAACAAACCGAATATCAGATAAGTGATTTTTGTTTTCTTCAGTTGATGGATTAACTCTTGATATTCTTATCGCTAAAAGGCTTTAGATTTGGGAGGTTAAACGTTTTAACGGATAGAAACGGCTAATTCCTGAGTTAAATTTCACTTGCTGAATATCTTAAATTGGGATTTTACAAAATAGGGATGTCGTTGATCATATGGTTACTTTTAGAAATTTGACCTTTAGCTATTTCTAAATAGCTATATCGCAGTGTTTTCAGTATTAAAGCCGTTTTAAACATGCCTGAGGCAGTCACACGGTTAGAAACCACTAAGAAATTGATCCACATTAGAAGAACACCCTTCCCTTTCACTTAATCCATTAGACGTTTTATTATCCCCCTAAAGACAAAAAGCCTTTCCCAGTATTAATGGGGTCATAAACGTTTCTAAACATGCCTGAGGCAGTCACGCGGTTAGAAACGACTTTTTTCCATCAAATTGTTTTGAAATAAATCATGTTTTACACTAACTTAAATAAGAAAACGTTTAATCATGTGTAAAAACACCCCTTCTCTTAGACAGTGCGTCATCTGCAACAAACAACTATTCGGTCGCTCAGATAAACGATTCTGCGATATCAAATGCAAAAATTATTACCACTCACAAGTGCGACAGTCTGTGAAGACTATTTGTTCAGAAACAATAAAAATACTCACTAAAAATGCCGTTATTCTGGAGGGCATAATGGGGGAAGCAAAAAACGCTTGCCTCATTGACCGATTAGCGCTTGAGCGACTCGGTTTTAAATTCGGATATGTTACTGATGCTGAGCAAAAATATGGCATGATCTATTACAGCATATTTGGCTTTAACTATCGATTCATCAAACAAAAGCGCGTAGAAATCACCATCGATAAAAAGCGCAGTAACATTTCACCATTTATTTTCAAACGATGGAGTCGAGAAATAGCTGAACACCGTATCTGATAATAATGAAGGTATAACTAATTGGTTGTTGATTCCATTCGCTTAAAATCAAAGCTCATATCTTTTTCTATATTTAGCTCGTTCAAATTCTATTCACTATGGGCAAACTAAAAGAGCAAATCCACTTCACGTATAAGAAGCAAGTTGATACTAAACCGAAAGCAAGAAAACACATCATTCTGATTGATGGTACCTGGAATGACGAATCAGGATTGAACCTTGATGGAATCATAACGAATATTGCTAAGCTTAATAAAATCTTCGTTAATGATGAAGTCAATCAAATTGTACGTTACCATCGCGGCATAGGAAACGATAATGACAACGATTTTTGGGGAAAAATCACTGGAGGCGTTGGCGCCAGAGGCTTTATGAAAATTGTAGACAAGGCTTACGCCCGGTTTATTCAGGATTGGCAAAATGGCGATGAAGTGTATCTCTTCGGGTTTAGTCGCGGGGCTGCAATGGCTCGTTTACTTGCCAAAAAGATTAATGACAATGGCATTCCGGAAAGTATCAATGTGATTATTGCTCCCAAAACCAATCAGGAAACTAAGGTAGTGGAACAACAAATGGTTAGTATGTCAGCGATTCCTCGAGAACCGCAACATCGGATAAAAGTAGAATTCTTAGGTGTTTGGGATACGGTAAGTTCATTCGGTTTTTATCCGGTTTTGAGACGGATGTTTTTAGGTGAACAACGCGACATCTTTACTGGAAGAACCATTGCCGGGAACATTAAAAAAGCGGTGCATTTAGTCGCAATTGATGAAACCCGGAATCCGTTTACACCTTCACTGATGAACCACGAACCACGTGTTCATGAAGTATGGTTTCCTGGCGTACATGCCGATTTGGGTGGCGGATATAAAGAAGACGGTATTGCGCGTGTGAGCCTTCATTACATGCTCAAAAAGCTATTTGAAATCAATGATGCGGACGGATTAGCGGCCTTTTTGGTGGATGAAGAAATGCGCGGAAAATACACATCCGCTGAAATCGATCATTGGAACTTCCATTTCCATGGTTTGGGGTTCGGGAAAAACCTCCGTCACATCAATGTAAACATTGAAGGAAAGCCATCCGATCCAGCGGTTTACAAACCAATGATTCACCGTTCGTATGAATGGATTTGTAAATCTTCTGAAGTCTATTCGGTAGTAGAAGTGAAAGAAAACAGAAAAAAAGTCACCAAAGAAGCCATTTTTCAATATAAACCGTATAATTTCAAACGCTTGAAAGAGAATTTCATCATTGTAGATTGATCGATAACTTCGAAACAATTTAATTACTTACCTGTTAAACCGAAATGACACGAAACAAACTGCTGAATAAACAAACCGTCTTATTGGCTGTCATTGTTATTTTTCATTCGGTTGGATTGGTTGGTTTATCATCCGAATCACGCGATTATTTTCTGAGTTTAAGTCCACTCAATTTGTTGATCTCTATTGCGTGTTTACTGCTATCAATGCCTTTTTCAACAAAACTGGCACTGGATCTATTACTTGTTGGAATCATCGGTTTTGGTGTGGAATGGATTGGTGTTCATACCGGATGGCTTTTCGGGAATTACAGTTATGGTGAAAATTTGGGCTGGAAATGGTCCGGGATTCCGTTGATGATTAGTATCAATTGGATCATGCTGAGTTTTAGCGCAGTTGCCTGTATTCAACACTTTAAGATTCCTGATGTGCTAAAAGCGGTACTTTCTGCCTTGTTAATGACAGGGTTGGATGTATTAATCGAACCTGTAGCCATTCGAAGTGATTTTTGGTCGTGGCACAACGGCGTCATTCCATTTTACAATTATGTTTGCTGGTTCTTGATTTCGCTTCCCATTCATTATTATTTGCTCAAAAGGAATACGACGAAACAAAATACCGTTTCCGTTGGTTTATTCATTGTATTGGTTGTATTTTTCGGTATTCTAAATTATAGGTAATGTATTGGTGGGGACCTTTGGTGTTAATCGCTGCTTTCTTTGCAATGGAATTTATGGCTTGGGCTACGCATCGTTTTGTTATGCACGGACTCATGTGGTATTTTCATGCAGATCATCATGTGGAAAGACCGGGTTTCTTTGAACGCAACGATGTGTTTTTTCTGATTTACGCGATTCCTTCCTGGTTGTGTATTATGCTTGGCATGATGGCGAATAATTATATTCCTGTTTGGATAGGTTATGGTATCGCAGCCTATGGTTTTGCTTATTTCCTGGTTCATGATGTTTACATACACCGACGATTCAAATGGCTTCGGGATATTGATCATCCCTATTTTATGGCGATTCGAAAAGCGCACAAAGTACACCACAAACACCTCGGAAAAGAACACGGTGAATGCTTCGGAATGCTCATTGTTCCTCGAAAATTTTACACAGAAGCAAAAACTACTTTTCGGCGCAAATACGGAAAAGCATGAGCCTTTATTTATGGATTATTCTTGGAAGTATTATTGGCCCCTTCTTCCTGAGTTTTGATAAAAAAGTACATTTTTACAGCTATTGGAAAGCACTTTTTCCGGCTATTATTTTGGTGGCTATCGGTTTTTTGTGTTGGGACGAATACTTTACCGAATTGGAAATTTGGGGATTTACTCCCGCCTATTTATCCGGCATTTATTTCGGTAAACTTCCATTGGAAGAATGCCTTTTTTTTCTGGTAGTTCCCTACGCTTGTGTGTTTGTTTACGAAGTCATAAAAGCCTATTTCCCAAAGCGGAAAACAGCCGTTTTAGCACGATTATTTTCCTTTTTGATGGTGTTCAGCGGTATGTATTTAGGAATTATGTATTTGGATAATTGGTACACGGCAAGCGCTTGTATTCTTTCATCAATGTTGATCTTAGGACTTTACTTTGTAGGGAAAGCACCTTGGTTCGGTGATTTTGCCTTGACCTTTTTCGTAGTGCTCATTCCTTTTCTCATCGTAAACGGCATCCTGACAGGTATGTTTACCGAAGAACCGGTTGTTTGGTACAATTCCGATCATATTATTGGCTTTCGCATTGTGACCATTCCTCTGGAAGACATTTACTACAACCTGTGTATGTTGCTTCCAATTATAGCGATTTATGAATGGTTGAAAACACGCTTGAAACTAAACTAAAAAAGTCCGATCTACATAAGTAAACAGGACTTTCAATAACTAATTATAATCGGTACTTATCTAGCTTCCGATTTGTAGATATAATTATCTTCATCTCTCAACCATAATTCTTTGTTCGTTAGACGAAGAATTGTAAACTCAGTCGTTACATCAACACCAAAATAGTTGTATGTAAATCGTATTTTTTCTTTATCGGAAGAGAATTCCCAACTCCCGGTATTAGTCAAACTTCCGTCAACCGCTTTTGCCGTACCGTCTTTTTCAATAATTGTGTACGAGTCGTCGGAATCTGTTTGAGAATCGCCATTCGGAGAAACAACCTCTTTGACATCCCATTCATTGGTGATGCGCATCTTCTTTGTAAGTACTGTAAACCCGGGACCTTCATCATATTTTCCGCAAGAAGGTGTAGAAAGAATCGTTGTTCCGATAATTGCAACGAAACCAAGTAGTTTAATCGTTTTCATAGTAAAATTGAATGTTGATTCGTAAATTTAAGTAAAAGTGGAATAGTGAGGTTAAAAAAATGCTAAACGGCTATCAAAGGTCGCGATTCATGAGAAACTGAGAAAGTTGATGCAAGGGTTGTTTCTTTTCAGCAGGAGCATCCAATTCATCCAGCGCTGTAATTGCTTGTTGGTAATAATCATTCATCACCTGCTTCACTTGGTTTACAGCTCCTAACTCTTCAAACAATTGCTTCGCTGTTTCTATCTTTTGCTCATCGGCCGGCATGGTCAACAATTCTGAAACACGCGGATCATTATTGGCATTCGCTAATCGTTGAGCGGTAAGCAAAAGCAAGGTTTTCTTATTGGAAAGAATATCACCACCGACTTGTTTACCGAATTTCTCAGGATCGGCATATAAGTCGAGTAAATCATCTTGAATTTGAAACGCGATACCGAGTTGAATACCGAAATCACGTAGTAAGTGTCGGGTTGTTTCTGATTGTCGCCCCAAAATAGCTCCAAATTCCAATGCACATCCTAATAAAACGGAAGTCTTCAACCGAATCATTTCGATATAAGCTTCTTCTGTAACATGAACAGCGGTTTCAAAATCCATGTCCATTTGCTGGCCCTCACACACTTCTTTTGCCGTCGTATTGAAAGTGCTTAACAATGGAGCCAATCGTTCGTCTGCGTAAGCCGTAAGTTGTTCATACGCCTCGGTAAACAATACATCGCCCGATAAAATGGCAATATCGTGGTTCCATTTGGTATGAATGGTCGGTTTTCCCCTGCGCA
>Ga0302292_1001100_pt1 | contig 17797 bp, 17 predicted proteins | sample III_Fen_N2_1_FD_194553 | JGI IMG/M metagenome (GOLD analysis project Ga0302292, IMG submission 194553) | Peat permafrost microbial communities from Stordalen Mire near Abisko, Sweden - III_Fen_N2_1 | ecosystem: Environmental > Terrestrial > Soil > Wetlands > Permafrost | place: Sweden: Abisko...
TTAGTTTTCCTGCCCTTAGTGTCGTGACTTCATATCCAGGAGCATCGGCAAATGAGGTAGAAAGTTCTGTTACTAAAAAATTGGAAGATGCTCTTTCTTCGTTGGAGAATGTTAACAGCATAAAGTCAACGTCACAAGAAGGATTGTCAACCATTTCTATTGAATTGGAATCTGATGCAAATGCCAATTTAGCAGTACAAGATGCCCAGCGAAAAATAAATGCAATGATTGCAAATCTCCCTACTGGAGCAAAATCACCCTCGATTAACAAATTTTCTTCCGATGAGATGCCTGTCATCAAGCTTGGGGTTACGTCAAATACAGCCCCAACAAAGTTATATTTACTTACAGAAAACCAAATCAAACCACAACTTTCAAAATTAAAAGGTGTTGGACAGGTTTCGCTGGTAGGAGGAAATAAACGGGAAATTAAAATCAACATAAATAAAAGTAAGCTTGATGCTTACAAAATCACAATCAGTCAGATATATCAAGCAATTTACAGTGCCAATATTGAAATGCCGACTGGTAAAATTGAAAATGATGTAAAACAATATACCGTAAGATTATTAGGAAAGGTGAAGTCGTTAGATGAATTGCGAAACATAACCATTTTAAGAACAATTTCTGGAAGCAGTATTAAATTATCAGATATTGCCGAAGTTGTTGATGGAGTTGCCGAACAATCAAATCTGAATAAAATAAATGGCAAAAATTCAATTGGTATTATTATTCAGAAACAATCTGATGCTAATACTGTTGATGTTTGTAAGCGGGTGAAAGAACAACTGAAATTGTTGGAAAATCAATATGCCAACGATAATTTAAAGTTTAATGTTGCTTCTGACAATTCTACCTATACTTTAGCTTCAGCTAATGCTGTAATGGAAGATCTAATGTTTGCTGTATTGCTGGTAGCATTTGTCATGTTTCTGTTTTTACATAGTATCCGAAATTCTATTATAGTATTAATTTCTATCCCATCGTCAATTATCTCGGTTTTTATAGCCATGTATATTTTTGACTTTTCCCTCAATCTGCTCACATTAATGGCTCTTTCACTCGTGATTGGTATTCTGGTGGATGATTCAATTGTGGTTTTGGAAAACATTTATCGTCACATGGAAATGGGGAAAGATAAACGAAAAGCAGCACTCGACGGCAGAAATGAAATTAGTTTCACGGCAGTAGCAATTACCATGGTTGATATTGTAATTTTTCTTCCCTTAGCATTAGTATCAGGAATGATTGGTGGTATGTTGCGAGAGTTTTCTCTGGTAATTGTATTTTCAACTCTTATGAGTCTGGTTGTTTCGTTTACCATTACTCCTCTGTTGGCTTCTCGCTTCGGCAGAATACAAGTATATTCAAATAAATCGATACTCGGAAAGTTTTCTATTTGGATAGAAACCGTATTTAATAAAGTTGTAACATATTATGAAATAATACTGAATTGGGGCTTAAATCACCGTAAAACATTGTATTTGACCATAACATTATTAATTGTACTTTCATTTTCTCTTTTTGGAACAGGCTTAATAGGCACAGCATTTATGAACGAAGGAGACCAAGGCGAATTTATTGTAAAACTAGAAGGAGAACCACAAAATACTGTTTATCAAACAACTCAGTTAACCCAAAAAGTTGAGAATCTTTTACGTCAAAAACCTGAGGTAATAAAAGTCTTTTCGAATATAGGATATTCAAGTTCTGATTTTGGAACAGGAAGTGGCGAGAAAAATAAGTCTGAAATCACCGTTAACCTTGTTCCCAAAGCAAAGAGATCGATTTCTTTAGAAAAATTTGCAGCAATGATAAAAAAAGAAATTCAGGAAATACCAGGCTTAAAAGTTAGTGCAACACCCACTTCAATGATGGGTAACGCAGATGATGCTCCTATTCAGGTATTGTTACGTGGTCCTGATGTGAATAAACTATTTGAAGTTGGCGATAGTGTGATGAAGGTTATTAAAACTATTTCAGGAACAAATGATGTGAAATTTTCTATCGAAAAAAGTAAACCTGAATTACAGATTAAACTCAATCGTGAAAAAATGGAACAATTAGGACTGAATGTTCAACAAGTTGGGAATACACTAAACTTTGCATTAGCTGGTAATACCAATCTTCAATATTCAGATGGTGATGATGATTTTGACATTAATGTTATATTCGATCAGTTTAATCGAAAGAAAATTGAAGATGTTGGTTCTTTAACATTCATCAACAATCAGAATAAAATAATTGAATTAAAAAACTTTGCCACCATAACTCAATCATTGGGGCCTAATAAACTTGAACGTTTTGACCGTATTTCTGCACTCACCGTAAAATGCTCGGTTTATGGCCGTCCAGTTGGAACGGTTGGAAATGAAATAAAAACGGCAATAAAAGAAAAAATACACGCTCCTGAGATTACATTCGACTACAAAGGACAAATGGAAAGACAAGCTGATGCTTTCGGCGGTTTATTTATGGCTCTATTTGCTGCAGTAATATTTGTTTACTTACTAATGGTAGCCTTATATAATTCATATCTATATCCATTGGTTGTCATGTTCTCAATACCTGTGGCTGTAATTGGAGCATTGTTTGCTTTAGCACTTTCGGGAGAATCGCTTACAATTTATTCAATGATTGGAATGATTATGCTCATTGGACTTGTAGCAAAAAATGCTATCCTCCTTGTTGATTTCACAAATAAACTTAGAGAAGAAGGACGCACCATAAAAGAAGCGTTAATTGAAGCAGGTAAAGAACGATTAAGACCCATTCTTATGACAACATTATCGATGATTTTCGGGATGCTTCCCATAGCTCTTGCTTCGGGTGCAAGTGCCGAAAGTAAAAACGGTCTAGCTTGGGTAATTATTGGTGGATTAACTAGTTCGTTGCTTTTAACACTAGTGCTTGTGCCTGCAGTTTATGTTACAATGGAAAATTTGAAATCAAAAGTTGGGACGTTATTTGCGAAAAAGGAAGTTGTATCATAAACATTTGAACGGAAGTGAATATTATACCCAATGTAATATAAACTAAAACCTATACTATTGTGTCGTTCATCTTTTTAGAATAAACGAACTACATCGAAGATGATTTTTTAACTATGAAATTGATAGATAATTCAAAAAACAAAAAATAGCTGAATATATACCGATAAAAAAAGCCTGATATTTTAAAAAAATATCAGGCTTTTTTGTGCCCAGAACAAGATTCGAACTTGCACACCCGTGAGGGCACCAGCCCCTCAAGCTGGCATGTCTACCAATTTCACCACCTGGGCATTTTATGCGGCAAATATACCGTTTTTTTTGAAAAAGCTATAAGCCAATTTATATTCAATGAGTTTTTTTATCTTTTTTGTAATGTATTGACTTTTTGAATGTCAAAAATTGTAAATATTTATAAAAGAAATGTATTAAAAAGATTTATAGTATGAAAATAGCTGCAAAATTTTCAAGAGTTCTACTAGGTTTAGTATTCTTTGTATTCGGTTTAAATGGATTTTTACATTTTATTCCACAGCCACCTTTAACGGGAGTCATTGCCGATTTTATGGGTGGATTAATGAAATCAGGTTATTTCTTACCCTTACTGAAAGGCACAGAAACAATTGTTGGTTTATTACTTTTAACTGGTTATCTCGTTCCTTTAGCATTGGTAATTTTAACACCAGTTCTTCTTAATATTTTCCTTTTTCATTTATTCTTAGAGCCTGCAAGTATTGTAATGGCTATTGTTTTAGTTGTTCTTCATGTTGTCCTAACAGTTTCAAACTGGTCGGTTTATAAAGCTTTTTTCAATACTAAAAATGCTTGGAAAGCATAAATACGTTTGAAACTCAATTTGAAGGCTCGTCATTTTAACGGTGTGACGAGCTTTTGTTTTTTTACAAAACCCTACAACGGTATAACAGGAATAAAACCGTATATTTGCAACTCATTATTAAACAAATATCAAAGTGGGTAAAACAGAAAGAAAGAACAAAAAGTTCGACGGTCCCAAACAAATTAAATTTAAAGTAAAAGAACCATCTCAATTGATGGATTTCTTAATGATTGCCTATAATGGCAAAAGCAGAAATGGTGTAAAATCACTACTTTCTCATCGTCAAATATTGGTTGATGGGCAGGTTGTTACCTTATATAACTATCAGTTGCAAGCTGGTCAAGAAGTGAGCATTCAAACGGGTTTAGTTGCACAACAAACGCATTATAAAGGTTTAAAAATTGTCTATGAAGATCCGTATCTTATTGTAATAAATAAAGATTCGGGACTTTTATCTATTGCTTCGGATCCTAAAAGTGATGAACCAACAGCATATAATATCCTTCGTGCTCATGTCAAAATATCTACCGAACATAATAAGATATTTGTAATTCATCGTTTAGATCGTGATACTTCAGGTTTAATGATGTTTGCAAAATCGGAAGAAGTAAAAGAAAAAATTCAACATGCATGGCTCGATACTGTTGAAGAACGTATTTATACTGTTGTTGTAGAAGGCAGAGTAGAACAAGATTCTGGAACAATAACATCTTGGTTAAAAGAAAATGCAGCATATAATGTTTATTCAAGCCAAATTCCTAACGATGGTGATTTAGCGATTACAAAATTCGTTGTTTTGAAACGTAGTCGTTATTATACATTATTAGAAGCAAGCTTAGAAACGGGTCGTAAAAATCAAATTCGTGTACACATGAAAGATTTAGGTCATCTTGTTATTGGTGATCGTAAATATGGCGCAAAACCGAGTCCTATTCATCGTTTAGGCTTACATGCTAGAGTTTTGAAATTTAATCATCCAGTAACAGGAAAATTGCTCGAATTTGAGACTTCAATACCTCGTAAGTTTCAGTATTTGATTGAAGATACAATATAAGTAGGTGTTAGATATAAGGTGTTAGATATAATGGTTACACGAGAAGAAAAGGAACAAGAACTTTTACAAAAAGCCAAGATTGTTGTAATCATTGGACAACCAAATGATGTCAGAGATGTTGCTTATTTGTTAGAGCGTCGATTCTTTTCAGCAGGAATTTTAAGTACGGTTATCGATTCAGACAATCTTTCAAAAGGATTATGTCAGGATTGTATTTCTGATAATACAGAGTTTTTACGTCGAACGATTGAAGCAGCCAAACTCTTTTTAAATACTGGTTTTATAACCATTTGTTATGGAACCAGTCCTTTAATGAATACTGTTAATAACCTTGTTAATAACTCTGATCTTATTGTTGTTACAACAAATGAAACTGCTGATACAATTGAAGGTTCATTCGTTATTGAGTTGGGTAAAAAATCGTTGGAAGATGTTGTTCATGGCTTATACAAAAAGCTCGCAACAGTTATTTCTGCGTAACAAATTCTTCAGCAAATTCTTTTGAAATATAATTATCCAAGCTTTGGCAAACATGCGAAGCAAATGTTACTCCTGTTTCAATTATTGAATCCCATTCTTCTGTCGAAACAATTGCTAATTTTTCTTTAGTAATACCTTGCTTTAAAAGTCCATGGATAAGTCCTGCATTGAAATTATCGCCGGCACCAATGGTACTTATTGTTTCGATTTTTGGGACGATAAATTGCTTTTGAAAAGTAGGCGTTAATAGATTTATGCCATTTGTGTTTTTTGTGATAATTAAATAGTTACATCCAGATGCTTTAACCATTGCATAAAGCTCAGAATCATTATTCGTTTCAAATATATTTTGAAAATCTTCGTCAGATCCACGAACAATATCTGCTAACGAAATATTTTCTTTAACCAATTTTAATAGTTCATTTTTATCAGTCAGTTGTTTCCTGAAATTCGGATCATAGATAATTGTTGCACCATTTTCCTTTGCAGTATGTAAAAGTTGAAGTAGGGGTTTTCTAACTTCTGATTGTAAGGCAAATGACGATCCAAATAATACAAAATCTCCTTTGGTTGGTTCTGGTAATTGTAACGTCAATCGTTCTTTAGGGAAATCTTTATGAAAGACATACGATGCATCGTTTTTTGCATTTAAAAAAGCTAATGCAATGCTCGATTTGTTATTCGTATATGATTGAATATATGATATATTAACAGAGTTATCAATAAGGAATGATTTAATCAAATTTCCTACTTCGTCGTTTCCGGTTTCTCCTATAAAGTAAACTGCATTTTGTGCTCGGCTTAGTGAAATGGCAGAGTTTAACATCGAACCGCCAGGATTGGCTTGTTGTGGTTGTGAATTTCGAAAAATAATGTCGAAAACTATTTCCCCAATTGCATAGACATTTGACATATTTACTGTTCTTTTAGATATATTCAAATGTAACGATTAGTATTGAATGACTAAAAATATTCTTCAATAATTTCAGGAAATACTCTGCTGTATTTCTGACCTAACCATGTTTGTAGTTGCAATATTTCTTTCGGTTCTAAAGTATTAAGCGACTTTTCAAGTTCTTTTTTAAAGAGCAGTTTATCAAAACTAACTCTCACTAAAACCGTTTTAGTATACTCCAACATAGCTATTCCCCTTTCTATTAGACTACCTTTATTTTCCTTCTATTAAGGAATTGATGGGCAATTGATTCTTAAACAAAAAAACTATAAACGTATTACGTTGATAAGTTATTTTTGGATTCAAATTTTGTATACTTTTTATTTGAAAATTAAGAGAGAGCTATGAGCGACAACTAGCATAATATGTAAGGATGATTAAATTGGCAATGATAGTTACTTCGACTTCGCTCAGTGACCGTCTGATGGACATTGAGCGGATTCGAAACGTCTTGAATAGCATTATATTTAATTGTTTGCAGCACCATTATCAATCCAACAAACAATTGCATTCTTTTGAGCTGTTGTCAACGTTCCTCCTTGAGGCATTGAACCATCAACTATTTTACTTCGAATTCTTGCTATTTGTCCCGTTACGGAAGCAAAACTATTAAATGAATGACAATCGGCACATGACGTTTTTAAGATTGGTAAAACATCAGTATTAAAGGATTTTCCCGTTGTTGTACAAACTGGTGTATAACTAGGATTCGAGGTACTTTTTTGGCAAGCAACAAATACTGTAGAACTTGCTATTAAACACAATATAATCTTTTTCATATCATTACATTTTAGATTAAAACAAAAAGTTTAATTCCTTATTATTGATAATTAAACGCTATTAATTTAGTAGTATTATGTCTTTATTGTTTTTTCTTGTGTTTTGTTGCATAAATATCAAATAATCCAAAGCCGAGGATAACTAATCCGATTACTAAAAAATATGCTTCATTCAAATACTTTCCTCTAAATCGAATCAACAGAGCGAAGAAACGACTTGATCCATTGTTTATCCATAACAAAGACATGAAAACAACAATTGATAATCCTAAAACAATCGTGAGAATTTGTCGCGTTGTAATTCTATTTCCTTGATATTGCTTCTTATAACGCAATGTTTCCTTTTTTGAAAAGTAAAAAGCTGACTAGTGCCAAGAGAAATGCAATTGCAATTCCAATCATTCCTATCGTATTTTCATTTCCAGATACTTTGTAATACAGCTTATTGTTTTTTTTAATAAATTGTAATGATCGGTTAATATTTACATTACTCGTTTCGCTGAAATCGGTGTAAAACAGCGTAATCTCATCACCAATTTGTAAACTATCAATTTTTTGAGATTGTTCTGCTGGTTTTAATTCAAAGATAAAGGGATAATTATTAATGCTTATGTATCGATAGTTACCAATATCTTCTTTCTTCGGCAGATTTAGAAATTGCTTATTCAAAAAAACGATGTTTCCCGTTTTTTGTTGACAGTCTTTCTTCTCTTTTACATTCGTGAACATATAATAGAGCGATGCAATTGCTATTCCTACGGCTATTGCTAAAAGTACTCTCAGTCTCATTTGGATTATCATATCTTTTTTCTTTTTTGTTGCTAAAGTAGTTCATTTTAGTATTCAAAAGTAGCACTTTTTGTAAAGAAGTTTGTTAAAAGCAGTAGTTTCATTTTGAAATAAAAGTACTATTTTAGCATTATAAAAAATGAGGAACAGATAATAGTAACATTTAAACGAAAAAATATGGAAACACAAGCTGGTTTTACAATTAACGCAAAAGAAAATTTCTATTTTACAATAAAAGTAATTGTAAGCATTATCATTTATGGACTTCTCCTTTCTCTAATTTTTAATGCATTTAGTATTGAAAATCCATTCATTTTTAAAATGATATCAATGATAGTGATTTACATTTCAACTTTAATCTTTTTCGTGTTGTTTCAACTTGGATTGCTTATTGGTTATTTAGAAGGAAATGCTATTAAAGTTAGTAAAAATCAATTTTCCGATATTTTTCAAATAGTTGAAAAGCAATCAACCATATTGGAATTGAAGAAAGTTCCAACGGTTTATATTGTACAATCAGGTGGTCTTTTAAATGCTTTTGCAACACGATTTCTTGGTCGAAATTATATCGTTCTTTATTCCGAAATAGTTGAAGCTGCCTATGAACAGGATAAAGCAATTATTGAATTCGTTATAGGTCATGAATTGGGACATATTAAAAGAAATCATATGGTAAAACATCTGCTTTTATTACCTTCTATCGTTATTCCATTTCTTGGTTCAGCTTATTCAAGAGCCTGTGAATATACCTGCGATGCAATTGGATATTGTGTTGCTCCCAAAGGTTTGCAAGGTGGATTGTTATTATTAGCATCTGGGCGATCGATTTATAAAAAGGTTACGGTAAGTGAATTTTTGTTGCAAGCACAAGCTGGTGGTTTTTGGAAATGGTTTGCTGAGAAAGTAGCTTCACATCCTAATTTATCAAAACGATTAGTAGTATTCGAATCTAAATTAATCCTAACGCAACTTGTACGCAAACCAATAGTAACGCATGTTGATTCTTCAATAGAAACGCAACCAATGCATTCAGAAGACGTTCCTTCGGAAGAAAAATCTGACGACCACACGAAATATATGCCTCGGTAAGTGTTAAAACAATTTGATATAAAAAAAAGAGATAGCTTGTAACTATCTCTTTTTTGTTTTTAGCATGTTTTTTAGGGGGCTATCGTTTTTCTTTCGCTGAGTTGCAAAATCAAATTGTTAATTAATTTTCTTTATCTTTTTAATTCTAACAATAGTTGTGTTGTATCCTTCAATTCCTGTATAATATTTAACAGCAACTGCTTTTTTATAAATTTTCACAACAGTTCCATTATATTTTAATCCAAACAAATCTGAAAACTCAACCCATGAACCAATTTTAATTAATTGTAAATCTTTAGTGTAAATCGTCGAAGTATCTGTTTTTATAATTTTATTTGCATCTAATTTTTCAATTAATGGCTTTTCATCAATAGTCGTTTTTATAGTTTCATTGTTGTTTGTAAATTCAATAATATCTGCACTTAAATATACCTTATGCATTATAAATATTGGTAAAATATATGTGTATTTGTTATCAATTGCAACGTTTGCAATAGCTTGCCCTTTTTGAAGATTTGCATTTTTATACAAATTCTCTTTTGCTAGAAAAACCAATTTATCTTTATTAAGTCCACCTAAACCCAAAATATATTTAGTAGTAGATGAACCTTCAGCAGGTCTAATTGTTACAAAATTCCCATTTTGAATTGATGTACTGCAATTAAAATTACCTTGATGAACGGCACAAGAATAAAATCCTAAGATAAGTATCACTAAAAATAGCTTCTGTGTTTTCATGAATTATATAAGTTAAATAATAAAATTTGACTTGTTTGATTTTTCGTTTTATTGTTTAAAACCAACGTGTTTGTCGTTGTTGTTAATTGTTCATTATTTTAATTCCATTGTACTTTTTTCTACATCCACCACCTAATCCACCAGATGAAACTAAAAAACTAATACTATCATTATCAAGGAAGAATTGAATATCTAAAGAATTTGTACCATCGCTTGTCCATTTATAGCTCCAATTCGTATTAAGTTTAAATGAATTTGGAATATATAAAAAGGGTTGGGGTAATATTTCAATATCCGTTTTATTCTTTTTTGAAACAACTAATGTCTCAATTTCTGTTAAAACGTTTAATGAAGTATCATGTATTTGCCAACAATAATGTTCACATATACATTTATATTTTATCACAATAGTCGTATGTATATTTTAATGTATCATAATTGTTTTTTGAATCTAAAACGCAAACGGTAAAATCATATGAATCGGTTACTATTTTATGAAAAGGACCTATACCTTGGTTGTCAGAAGGTGAAATCCAATTATATTTATATGTTGATTGTTTATCTTGAACTATCAATTTATAATAAATATCTAAACTGTTTATTAAATTAATTATTGAATCAATTTCAAGTTTAGTCTTTGAATCGAATTTCGTTGATATGTCACTATTTTGTTTATTATCCTTTTTACATCCAAACAAAAATATCAAACAAATTAGCAATAGTAAATCTTTCATAATAGTTTTTATTTTAAAATACCTATGTTGTTCTTTTTTCGATAACAAACATATTCATTAATTTAATACTACCAAAAGTTTTTTTATCTTTTATTTTACTTGCTAACAATCGTTTTTAGCCATCTCGTAGCAATAAATAGAAAGCTGTTAATAGTTTTTAATGAGTTTTACATAGTATGGAACGAAATCTCATCATAATATTTTTACTTGTTAATCCTTCTTCAAATCAGAATATCTAACGCACATTATACTTTTTGCCGTTTTTACCAGAACAGACTCTATGTTTAATCCAATTATATTACCTTCTAACGTTTCAATTTGAGTCTCCGAATATTTCTTTAAAAATTTGACCTTATCATCCTTTTTATAACCAACTTTTAATTGTAATTCATCTAATTCACTCGCTTTAAAAATGCTTTTATATTCTTTGTTTTTAATTTGCAGTGTACCAATATTATCAACAAAGAAAATTGTTGCATTATTGTTATTTAATTTAATGATTTTCCCTTTAAATAAATTATTGTTTTCATCAAGATATACTATTCGTTCGCTGACATTAAGGAAGTTTTTAATCTTTGAGTTGTTTTGGGTTAACAAATCCAGATAATTTTTTCCATATGATATTTTAAATGTAGTATCACGCTCAATAACATCCGCAATTACTATGGCTTCTACTTTTCTGTAAGGCCAAAATAATGTAGTTTTCAAATCGAGTGTCATATTTTCGAATGATTGTCCATTTTTTTATCGGATATGAAAAATATAAATTTCTTTTTGCTTCATTTAAAAATGCATCTTTATTAAACCCGCCTATCCCAAGAAAATATGAAACTTTACTATATCCAACTGCAATATCGACATATTCGCAATTCTTATCAATTGATGAAACTGGAGTAGAAGTAATGAGTCCACTATGATATACACATGAACTCATTGTACCTAAAATAATTATTAATGCTAAATTTTTCATTTTATCGTTTATTTAATTTGTCTTAACACATATATAATCGAAACCTTTTTTCGCAATATCTAAACCATCTATCAATAATCAAAGCTAATTTAGGAGCTCGTTGTTCAATAAAATTTCAATTATTTTGTCTTGTTTTAATCTGCAACAAACATATTCATTAATTTAATACTACCAAAGGCTTTTTGTCTCTTTTTATTCTCTTGCTAACAATCATTTTTAGCCATCTCGTAGCAATTAATATAAAGCTGTTTGTAGTTTTTACTGAGTTTTGCATGGTTTGGAATCATCTCGTAAGAATATTTTATAATCTTTTAGCGTCTGCAACGATCTTGTCATCGTTTTTAGCTAACTAATCACAATATATATTCATCTCGCGATGATGGGTAAGCATCTCGTTGCAATAAATATGCATCTCGTTGCAGTCGGCAAGCTTCTCGTTGCTATTTTTTGCTGTCTAAAATCGATTGAACAAGGTTTCGATTTTTTAAGGCGTTAGCATCTTGAGGATTTAATTCCAATACTTTGTTATAATCGTCGAGTGCGCCTTTGTAATCTTTCATGTTAAACTTTGCGCAGCCTCTGTCGTTATATGCATCGGCATAGTCGGGATAAATAGCGATTGCTTCGCTGTTATATTTTACGGCTCCAACATTATCTTGTAAGTTAAAGAGAACTAAAGCCAAGTCGAAATACGCTTTTGCTCGGTCATCTATCTTATCGGTATAGCGAATAACATTTTCGAAGTCTTTTTGAGCCAGTTTCATGTATTTTTCGTGTTCTGTTTTATTGTTTGCGAAAATAATATTTGCATAATAATCGAGATAACAACTGCCTCGGTTTAAATAGGCGGTACTGCCTTGGGGCGATACTTTGATCGATTGGTTATAATAGTCAACGGCATGGACAAAATCGTTCAATTTTGCATACGAATAGCCGATACTATACAGTACATCGGCTTTTCTTTGGGGATTAATGGTATAGATTAATGCATTTTTGTAATCCGAAAGGGCTTTGTTTATATACATTCGTCTGTTTGTAGAATCTTGTGCATAGATTCCATCAACATAAACATCAATGTAATTCGATGCACGAACAAAATAGGGGAAATTACATTGTGGATATTTGTCAATAGCATCCGAGAATAGTGTTTCTTCGTTTTCCCATACCTTTACGCGCTTTTGCGTGATGCCTGCAAACGATACAAAACCCAGCGAAAGTACTATGATTGCAATTTGTTTGTATTGTTTCTTGAGCTTTTCCTTGTTCCAAAGCCAATCGACGATTTTTCCGACTATGAAAAACAATCCGATATAGGGAACATAACTATATCGATCGGCCATAGATGCTGCTCCCACAGGAATTACTTGCAAAACAAGGATGATGGTTACTAGAAAGAAAAGAAATCCGAAAAGGATGTCCTTTCCCCATTTTAATGAATACCACACAAAGAAAAGCAACAAACAAAGTATAGGAATCGCGAGATAATAATACAATGGAAGCGTTTTCCCAATTTCAATTGGGTAGGGATAGAGAATGGAAAGCTTTATGGGGAAAAATGCTTTGAACAAATAGCTGAGAGTCGAAAATGAAACGATGGAAATATGTTCCAACATCGACATTGTTGGTGCCATTTCTTGAATTGAACCCGAATTTTTTTGGCTATGAACGGCAACGATACCAAAAACCAGTGAAATTGCGAAAAAAGGAAGTTTCTCAACTATCATTTTCCAATGAAACGAACGGTTTGTATAGTAATCGAACAAAACAAAAACTACTGGTAGGATAACCGCTGCCGATTTACTGAAACAAGAAAGCACAAAGAAAATACCGGCAATTAGTAAGAAATGAATTTTAGACGTTTTCAGATAATCGCAATAAAACACTAGCGAAAGTAAAAAGAAGAAGGTGTATAAAACATCTTTGCGTTCCGAAATCCATATTACCGATTCCACATGCATGGGGTGAACAGCAAAGAATGCCGCAGTAATAATGGCTACCCAAACATTTGCCGGAGATAATTTTCGAATGACAACAAAAACGAGTAGACTGTTCAGTATGTGAATAAGGATATTGTCAATGTGAAACAGCGAAATAGGGTCAAGCGATAGTTTGTTTTCAACGGCATAGAACAACATACTTATCGGTTGGTAATTGCCGGCGTAAAAACTGCTGAAGAATAGTTTTATATTCTCCCAATGGATATTTTGAATATCATTGTTTTTGGTGATATATAAGCCATCGTCCCAAACGTAGCCACATTTTGTGGAAAAACTATAGATTGCAAAAGTTAGAATAGAAAGCGAAGCCAAAATAAGCCAAATCCAAGTTGTCGATTTGCTGCTTTTAGTTTCCGAAGGTTTTCTGCTTTGTTGCTTCTGAACTTTTGAATCGGTTTTCTTCATAGAATTTTACTTCTCAATTTTTCTAACAAACACGCCAAAATCTTTCGTTGCAATCTTTACGATATACAAACCTTTTGGCAACGAACTCATATCGATTTCGGTATTGCTTGTTGTGATATTTGAATGATAAACTACGGTTGTGTCGTATTTGAAAATAGTTACTGTTGCTTGTGAAATCGGTTTTGCAATCGAAATCGTTAGTTTATCGACAACAGGATTTGGATAAATCTTTATATCATCATTTGCAATAATATTTGCCTTAACTGCATCCGATTGTGTAACGGTCAGAATTACAGGATTTATTCCATTTCCCGAAATAGTTATGGTAGCTGTTCGTGGATTATTCGTTGTATTTGCAATAGCTGTAAGTGTTATCGTGCTGAAATCTGTTCCTGATGTAATATCAGCTGTTAGCCAGCTTTGGCTAGTTACAATTGTCCAACTGAGGTTCGAATTTATGTCGAAACTTGCTGTACTATTTTGAGCGTTTCCAATCTGAATTGTATTTGAAGATAGAGCTACATAAGGAGGATAAACCAAAGCGGTATTTGCATTTTTGAAGTTTAAGGCTGCAGTTCCAAAATCGGCGAGTGTTCCAACTTCTGTTGTTAAATTATTGGTAAGATTTGCTGTCCATGGCATGTGACCTTGCCAACCTAATGTTTTTAGATTGTTGAATGCTGTTGTCTGAGACATATTTGTATTAGTGGTTGCAGAACTTGGAATCGGGAATGGATCACGCGATGGCATTTCACCAACCATACAAGCTTTCTCGTTCATTCCATAATCGATAGGTGATTTTTCGAAAGGATTATAACACCATTCATTTACCCAACCATAAAAATGTGGTGAATAGAAGTCTAATGTTGCTTTGGGATTGTTGTAAACTGCTTGTAGTGCTGCATCGCTCCATTTATTACCATCGGTATTAGCAACCCAGCCGGTGCCAAATGAACCATTGCGTTTCATTGTTCCATTCCATTTTGTTGCAGCCGAACCCAATGTTACAAGAACTCTTGAACCATCTTCACGTGCAATTCCAGAACTGTGCATTGCAACACAACACATTGCTACAAAACGTTGAAGTACATTGTAACTACATCCCCAGTTTTTATCGCTATTAGTCTTAGTTCCGTTCTCGGTAATCCATTCTATTTCGTTGCAAATGTCAATACTCCATAGGTAAGGATTGCTTTTATAACGATTCACAAAAGGAATGAGATAATTTTGTAAGTATGTTCTGATTTTTGCTGTGTCGTTCATCATCTTTTGCCAGTTTGCCGAATAGTTATTCGATGTTTTTGTATGGTCGAACGACATTAAGGTTGCCATAATATAAACGCCATTCGATTGAGCATAGCTGAACAAATCATCGCAATTGTTCCAAAATGCTTGAGACGGTGCGCTAACGGTTCCATCGGTAGCAAGTTTTGGTTGTCCGTCGCCATTGCAACTAAACCATATTCTTGTAGCGTTTATTCCTTTAGCGTTAAGATCTTGCATGTCTTGCGACCATTTTGCAGTGTTAAAATTTCCACCAAAATCGTTCCATGCTTCCCAAGGAGTGTTTGCTCCATTAAAATAGATGGGGGTATTGCTATTTCCATTAACAACAAACTTTTTATTTATGATTGATATTGTTTGCGAAAAACTATTAAGAGATAGCAAGAGCAAGGCTAGAATCGAAAAAAGTGTATAAAATCTTTTCATAATAGTTTAAATATGTACGTTACAAAGGTAGGGAACCTTATCAAATCTCTGATACTTAAATTGTATTAAAATGTGTGAGTAAAACGACTAAAGATAAAAATGTTGACAAAATCTTTGATATATTAGTAGTATCGCAAAAAAGAATTAAATGCTGGAACGAATTAAACGATTTTTAGGAATAAATAAGGGATTATCAGGACTTCTGGTAATGGTTGTTCTTGTTGGTTTAGGCGAAAAAATGGCAGAACGATTCCTTCCTTTATATCTCACAACCCTTGGAGCAAGTTTATTAATTCCCGGACTATTAAATGGCTTAGATGTTTTCCTTTCTGCCATTTATTCCATTCCCGGTGGATGGTTTACAGCAAAATATGGTTATAAACGTTCGTTGTTTTTCTTCAATATCCTGGCTTTGTTTGGCTATGCTATTGTTATTATTTTTCCCAATTGGATTGCTGTCATTGTTGGTTCCTTCTTTTTTCTATCATGGACAAGTTTGTCGTTGCCTGCAGCAATGGAACTGGTTCGGGGTGAAGTTCCTAAAAACAAACAAGTGATGGGCGTTTCAATGCATTCGCTTGTTCGACGCATTCCAATGGCTTTGGGACCAATGATAGGTGGTGTTTTAATTGATAGATATGGCATTGCCGATGGTGTTCGTCTTTCTTTTGTCTTTGCATTTATTCTGGGAATTGTTTCAACCTTTATTCAGCAATTTACCCTTAAAAACGATAATCCCAGCGGTAATCATACAACTGCAATAATAAGTATTTCAAAGTTTCCGACGAACTTAAAATCATTGCTCATGAGCGATATTTTAGTTCGATTTAGTGAACAAATGCCCTATGCTTATATTGCCATCTGGGCAATGAAAACAGCAAATGGAGCAGGGGTTTCGGCTTCGCAATTTGGGATACTTACAGCTATCGAAATGTTAGTTGCTTTAATGGTTTATATTCCAGTAGCATTTTTTGCCGATAAAATGAATAAGAAACCTTTTGTGTTGATAACATATATGTTTTTTACCCTGTTTCCTCTGTTACTTTGGCTTTCACATAGTTTTTGGATGTTAGTTTTTGCCTTTGTAATACGAGGGTTAAAAGAATTTGGCGAACCAACACGGAAATCGCTAATCATGGATTTATCGCCCGAAGGTCAAAAACCGGTTTTCTTTGGCAGTTACTATTTTTATCGCGATAGCATTGTAACGATAAGTGCAATAATGGGTGCATATATTTGGAATGAAATAAATCCTGCAACGATGTTTGTAACTGCAACAATGTTTGGTGTATTAGGAATTCTTGTATTTGCACTTTTTGGAAAAGACTCAGTAAAATCGTTGTAATATGCTCATCATTATTTCGCCAGCCAAGATATTGAATCTAAAGCCACAAACAGTGGTTACAGATTATACGATTCCCGAATTCTTAGACAAATCGGAAGCATTGATTCATTATATGCGTCAACTTAGTATTGACGATTTAGCTGATTTGTATGGAGCAAATTTGGCAATTGCAAAGACCAATTATGCTCGTTTTTACAACTGGCAATTACCGTTCACAACAGAGAACGCCAAACAAGCTATTTTGATGTTTAATGGCGAAGTTTATAATGGTTTGGATGCAAAAACATTTAGTCCCGACGACTTTGCATATCTCCAAAATCATCTTCGCATTTTATCTGGTTTATATGCGGTGATTCGACCGCTCGATTTAATTCAGCCTTATCGTCTCGAAATAGGTTCTAAGTTTGAACCCTTAGATTCTAACAACCTTTATGATTATTGGGGCGAAGCAATTACCTTAAAGTTAAATGAGGTTTTGAAAAAAGATAAAGGATCTAAGATATTGGTAAATCTTGCATCGGGCGAATATTTCAAATCGGTACAAAAAAAGAAACTTTTGGCAAAGGTTCTCGATATAGAATTCTATGAATTACAAGGCGATAAACTAAAAACGATTGTCGTTTATACCAAGAAAGCTCGTGGATTGATGGCTCGTTTTATTATCAAAAATAGAATAGAAGACCCAGAACAGCTCAAAGCTTTCAATGTTGACGGTTATTGGTTTAATCCGGAATTATCGAGCGAAGAAAAATTCGTGTTTGTGAGATAGAGTTTGTACTTAAATAACATAATACCAGTTTAATTAGGGTCTACTGAATAACTCTACCTCTTCGAGAATCAAACAGCAAAATCAATATCGATTTTATCCCAAAGATTACAATTTAAAGGGCTTATAATTTTATCAACTAAAAAACATCCACTTCT
>Ga0302292_1001102_pt1 | contig 17793 bp, 14 predicted proteins | sample III_Fen_N2_1_FD_194553 | JGI IMG/M metagenome (GOLD analysis project Ga0302292, IMG submission 194553) | Peat permafrost microbial communities from Stordalen Mire near Abisko, Sweden - III_Fen_N2_1 | ecosystem: Environmental > Terrestrial > Soil > Wetlands > Permafrost | place: Sweden: Abisko...
TGATCAGCATAAATTCGCGTGGTTGCCTGAAATAAATAACTCCGCAACTGGCATCGTCGCGTATTTCAAACGAATCGTTGAGCGACGCCTGATTTAAAATCTTTCGGGCAAGTTTGGTCGCCGAGATCTCAAATTCACGGGCAATTTGATTTTCTGCAAAGCTGGAGATATGGTCAATACCCCAGCCAGTTGGGAATCTGGTATTTCCTAATCCTGATTGTGTGATTCCATCAGTCATGAAAATAATACGGTCTTCGAGCATCGGTGTAAATTCTCTGATGCGCAATATTTTTCCGGCATTCTCCGCTCCCCTAATCGGAATCTCAATTTCCTTCGGGTTGAAAAGTTGTCCTTTGCGAAAAAGTATTGAACGAGGATTGTCATAGTTAATAATCCGGACATCTCCTGCATCTTCAATTTCTAGGATTGTAAAAGTGGCATAGCTTTCTTTGCCATCGATGCTTTTAGGCAATGCACGCATAAAGATATTGGCGGCAACTTCAGGTTTGGTATGAAAAGAAGAATAATTTAGAGCCATTGATGCAGTTAAAGTTGCCAGAACATTGGCTTTAATGCCATGCCCAATCCCATCAGAAAGCACGAGAATAGATCGACCTTCGGCCCTGATTTGCTTCGAATGAAAAACATCACCACAAACAATTTGACCGTGACGTTTAAGTTGTTGTACATCGACTTCTATATGATATTCTGCCATTTCGTATTGTGAAAAGTTGCCAGCAATCAGTTACGTTAGTAATTCCTGATATTTAAACCTTTATTCATTCTCGTCTTCACCGTATTTATACGATTCAATAATCGAATTCAGAAGTTCCTCCGTCATCGAAGCGTTGTCTCCAAGCAGAAACGCGATCTTCTGAACCGTTTCCAAATTTTGTCTGTTTACCCGCTGAGCCCGGCTAATTATTTCTTCCCGAACCAGAGATGGGGCCGACATGTCGCGCAGTAAAGCACCCACCACCCGATGTTTATATATGGTGATTACCGAAACATGCAATAATTTATTTTGGATCTTCAGGTCACGCTCAATGGCATTTTCGCCAGAAGCCATGGTCGTTGCAAACATTTTATAAATCACATCCGGAACCAGTTCTTTCAGATCGGCACCATGCAGCCCTGGAATTGTTTCATATATTTCTTCAATCTCAGTCCCGAAAAGTCTGGCAAAGGCTTCATTCGAATCAATTACTTTAAATTCACTGTCAACGATAATAAGTCCAGCTCTAATCTTGTGCATCATTGCTGAGGCAATTACGGTGGCTTCCCGCGCTTTTTCGAGTTTTCGTTCCGCTTTTTTCCGTTCAGTAATATCGAATATTGAACCTACAATTCCTGTTACTTCGCCTAGGCTATCACGAATTACCGCTTTATTGAAGACAACGTCATGCAATAGGCCGGTGGCATCCCGAAATTTTGCCTCGTAACTTTGATCTCCAGGACTATCTAACAATTCCTGATCACGTTTTGCATAGATTTCTGCAATCTCAAAAGGTTGAATATCGAAAACAGTTTTCCCGATGATCTGCGATTTAGGCAGCCCAAGCAATTTTTCCTGAGCCATATTACAAGCTTTATAAATGCCTTTCAGATCGCGGTAAAAAATAGGAATGGGCAACGCATCAATAATTTTCTGATGCAATTCAGGATCATCAATAAACTCCTGATTAAATGAATTTTGTTCGTAAATCATGGTGTGTGAATTTCGAACTTAAATTACGAAACATTTGGGAATTTATTTGGTTGGATTTGATCTCTTTTTGAATGTTAACCCTTTGGGAATACTTAACTATAACTTATTCGAATAAGAATTTAAATCATCTCCATCGGCCTGTCATGTGCGATTTGTTATGGCATTGCTTCTTTTGATTTACTTTTCCGGAGAAACGGAATATGTCTTTAAACATCATATCCTTTCCAGAGAATTTAAATTATACACTCTTGAATTTTAGCAATCGATTGAATATGTGCTGCTTAATCTTCACGAAGTGTGATTATTCCAAAAACAAATATTTAGAACAAATTCAAATAAGTGAATAATGATAAATATTAGATATTTATTACTTTAATGTACTGATATTTAAAGAATAATGATTTAATTTTCGTTGAACTCATTTATCCCCCGAAATATGAATAAAATAAAATCTATTTTCGACTTAAAGAAGTTACAGTCTGAGGTTCAGGCGAAAATTAAATTACGAGAAAACGGTGATAATCCTGAAGATCTGATTCAGATCAAGGTTTCACTGGCTACTTGTGGTATTGCTTCCGGAGCAAAAGATACTATGAATTACCTAATTGAGGAACTCGATCATCAGGGAATTGATGCCATTGTTACTCAAACCGGATGTATGGGATATTGTTACGCCGAACCAACTATTGAACTTACTATTCCCGGGCAGCAGCCTGTCGTTTACGGATTTGTAAACAAAGTCAAAACTTTGGAAATCATCGAAAAGCATATCAAACTCAACGAAATGGTTGACGGAATTATACCTGTGGCATATTCGACAATTGATAACTCTTAAGGGAACAAATATGGTCGAATACAATATGCATATACTTGTTTGCGGTGGTATCGGATGCAAGGCATCTGAAAGCGAACATATTAAAACGAACTTCGCTGATAGGCTCAATAAATACGGATTGGCCGATGAAATTCAAGTAATTTCAACTGGATGTTTCGGTTTTTGCGAAAAGGGACCTATTGTTAAAATATTGCCTGACAATACATTCTATACCCGTGTTACTCCCGACGATGTAGTTGAAATTGTGGATGAACACATCATAAAAGGCAGGAAGTTAGAACGATTACTTTATAAGGATCTGAAAACCAAAGAAACGGTTGGCGATTCGAAAGGCATGGACTTTTATAAGAAGCAGATTCGAATCGCACTTCGAAATTGCGGATTCATCGATCCTGAAAATATTGAAGAATACATTGGTCGAGATGGTTATGCGGCTCTTGGAACCTGCCTGTCAGAAAAAACTCCGGAAGATGTAATCCGGATGATTAAAGATTCCGGACTTCGCGGACGTGGTGGTGGCGGTTTTCCAACCGGTCTGAAATGGGAATTGACACGTAAATCGGTCAGTGACCAGAAGTATGTAGTTTGCAATGCTGACGAGGGCGATCCCGGCGCATTCATGGATCGGTCCATTCTGGAAGGCGACCCACATTCGGTACTCGAAGCCATGGCCATCTGTGGATATTGCATCGGCGCAGCCAAAGGTTTAGTATATATTCGCGCTGAATACCCATTGGCCATTGCGAGGTTGAAAATTGCGATCAATCAGGCACGGGAGTATGGTTTATTGGGTGACGATATTTTGGGAACCGGATTTAATTTCGATGTGGAAATCCGATATGGAGCAGGAGCATTTGTTTGCGGTGAAGAAACTGCATTGATTCACTCCATGGAAGGGAAACGCGGCGAACCAACTGTAAAACCTCCATTCCCGGCTGAAAAAGGATACAACGGCAAACCTACCAATGTGAATAATGTGGAGACTTTTTCCAATATTCCGGTCATCATCAACAAAGGAGCAGCGTGGTTTGCTTCAATTGGAACTGAAAAATCTAAAGGTACCAAGGTATTTGCTTTGGCTGGAAAAATTAACAATGTTGGTTTGATTGAAGTTCCGATGGGAATTACCCTTCGTGAAATTATTTACGATATTGGCGGTGGAATCAAAGATGGCCGCGAATTCAAAGCAGTTCAAACCGGTGGTCCTTCTGGAGGTTGTTTGACCAAATCGTTTCTGGATACGCCAATTGATTACGATAATTTGGTGGCTGCGGGCTCTATGATGGGTTCCGGAGGCATGATTGTGCTTGACGATTCGGATTGTATGGTTGCCATTGCCAAATTTTACCTCGAATTCACTCTAGATGAATCATGCGGAAAGTGCACCCCATGCCGTATTGGAAATAAACGATTGCATGAAATTCTGGAAAAAATAACAAATGGTAACGGAGAACTTGAAGACCTCAACCGTTTGCGAATGCTCAGTAATGTAATAAAAGACACTTCGCTTTGTGGATTAGGGCAAACATCTCCAAATCCGGTACTTTCCACGCTTGATAATTTCTATGACGAATATCTGGCCCATGTTACGACTCATAAATGTCTGGCTGGTCAGTGCAAAGCCTTGATACATTTTAAAATCGATCCTGAAAAATGTACCGGATGCACACTTTGTTTCAGAAATTGCCCGGTTGGTGCTATTTCCGGAGAAAAGCGTTCGGCGCACTACATCGATCAAGCAATATGCATCAAGTGTGGAGTGTGTTTCGAGAAATGTAAGTTTGATGCTGTATTAATTGCCTAAAGGGAAAAAAATGGAAATGATAAACCTTACAATAGATCACAAACCGGTGGTTGTTAGCAAAGGAACTACCATACTAAAAGCCGCGTCAAGTATTGGCATTGATATTCCTACGCTTTGCTACATGAAGCTCGACGACATGAATATCGAAAATAAGCCCGGAGGTTGCCGAGTTTGTGTGGTAGAAGTTAAAGGTCGCCGAAATCTGGCACCTGCTTGCTGCACCGAAGCCACTGAAGGAATGGAAATAAATACACATTCCATCAGGGCGATAAATGCCAGGCGCACGGTTGTTGAGTTGATTCTGTCTGACCATCCAGCCGATTGCCTGATTTGTGCCAAATCTGGTAATTGCGATCTGCAAAATATGGCGACACATCTCGGAATCCGAAAAATTCATTATCAAGGTGAAAAGTCGACCTATCGCGAAGACACCTCGCCGGCAATTATCCGCGAAATTAACAAGTGTATCATGTGCCGCCGCTGCGAAACCATGTGTAACGATGTACAAACAGTTGGTGTTCTTTCGGCAGTTAATCGAGGCTTTCAGGCAGTTGTTGCACCTGCATTCGAGATGAATCTGGACCATTCAGTTTGTACTTATTGTGGTCAATGTGTGGCTGTTTGTCCAACTGGTGCACTCACTGAGGTTGACCAAACCGGAGCTGTAATTCGTGCACTCTCCAACCAGACTAAAACAGTGATTGTGCAAACAGCTCCAGCCGTTCGCGCTGCATTGGGTGAGGAATTCGGAATGCCTGCCGGAACATTAGTGACTGGCAAAATGGTTTCTGCACTTCGCCGTTTGGGATTCGATTACGTTTTCGATACCGATTTTGCTGCCGACCTTACCATCATGGAAGAAGGAACCGAATTGCTGAACCGCTTATCAGCATTCATGGAAGGAGACAAAAATGTGAAGCTGCCAATTCTTACTTCATGTTGCCCTGCATGGGTGAAATTTTTTGAACATCATTTTCCTGAATTAAAAGATATTCCTTCAACGGCACGTTCTCCTCAACAAATGTTTGGATCAATTGCCAAAACCTATTTTGCTGATAAGATTGGAGTGAAACGTGAGAATTTGGTAGTGGTTTCCATCATGCCTTGTTTGGCCAAGAAATATGAAAGCAGTCGTCCCGAGTTTTCGGTGAATGGTAATCCTGATGTTGACTTCGCTTTGAGTACCCGCGAACTGGCTCATTTGATCAATCTGGGGAACATTGATTTTAACTCGTTGCCGAATGAAGAATTTGATCAGCCGTTAGGTGAATCAACCGGTGCTGCAGTAATTTTTGGAACCACAGGTGGAGTTATTGAGGCTGCTGTGCGTACTGCATACGAAATATTTACAGGCAAACCATTGCCTAGAGTCGATTTTGAAGAATTACGTGGTATGGATGGTTTACGCAAAGCAACTATCGATTTCAACGGAACACCAATTCACATTGGAATTGCTCATGGTTTAGGTAATGCGCGTAAGTTGCTCGAAGATATTGAGGCCGGAAACAGTGAGTTTCATGCCATCGAAATCATGTCGTGTCCGGGAGGTTGTATTGGTGGTGGTGGTCAGCCATATCACCATGGTGATGCCGAAATCTTGAAAAAACGCCAGCGTGCCATTTATTCCGAAGATAAAAACAAGACCATCCGGAAATCGCATGAAAATCCGTACATCACCAAACTATATGAAGAATTTTTGGGCGCTCCGATGAGCGAGAAAGCGCATCAACTGCTGCATACAAAATATTTTGATCGTAGTTAAATTTTTGTTCAACTTGAAAATTAACTAATATGCCAGGAATAAAACTTTCAGAAAAAACCATAGGACTGATCAGCGAGATCTGTTCGGATTTCGGAAATCAGGGAAGCGAACTGATAAATGTTTTGCACCAGGTGCAGAGCAAATTGGGTTATCTGCCAGCCGAGGTTCAGGAAGTCATTGCCAAAGAATTGAACATCTCAGTTGCTAAAGTTTATGGTGTGGTCACATTCTACTCCTTTTTTACTATGATCCCATTGGGTGAGCACCCGATTTCCATTTGTATGGGAACAGCTTGCTACGTGCGCGGGTCTGAACAAGTCCTCGCCGAATTTAAAAGGCAATTGTGCATTGAAGTTGGGCAAAGTACTGCCGATAATAAATTTTCACTTAACTGTCTACGCTGCGTTGGCGCTTGTGGTTTGGCGCCTGTGGTGATGGTTGGTGGAAAAGTGTATGGTCGTGTTTCGCCGCAAATGGTAAAAGGCATTATTTCCGAATACAAAGAAGGTTGCGCCTCGGAAGCAAAATCAGCGTAAAATTTTGAATGAGAACAAGCTGAATTTGCAAGTTTATTTAATATGCTCGTAAGATTTTAAGCGAACAAGTCCAGTCTTCACCGGACTTTCTTATTTTTGGGTATGCAATATCTAGCTTCATTCCAAAGTCCGGTAGGTTTTCTGATTTTGAAATCTGACGAACAAGCAATTACATCTGTTTCTTTTTCTGAAACCGACATTCAGGAACAAAATTCGTGTGCCATTTTGGAAACCTGCAAAGAACAGCTTGCCGATTATTTCTCCGGCAAATCAGAGGCTTTTGATTTGCCACTTTCTCCCGAAGGAACTGAATTTCAGCAAAAAGTGTGGGTCGAATTACTGAAAATTCCATATGGTGAAACCATAACCTATATGGAATTGGCAGTTAGGCTGGGAGATGCCAAAGCTATTCGGGCTGTTGGAACTGCCAATGGGCGAAATCCGATTGCCATAATTATTCCCTGCCACCGTGTCATTGGCGCTGGAAACAAACTCACTGGTTATGCTGGTGGAATCTGGCGGAAAAAGATATTATTAGAGCTGGAAATGAAAAACAATCCCTCCAAACGAACTCTTTTTTAGCATAATCAATACTTTGATTTTTGAAGCCTGCATTAAACGCTGGAAGATGCCTTGGCCACTTAAGTACATTATAAATCGCGGATTATACCCGAGTAACCAAATTGCGTGGATATTGGATCGTTTTCGAATTATGTAGAATTAATTTATATTTGTTGTTAAATAACTAACAGATATTTTTATGAAACTTTTCTATTCGCTTATCCTGCTTACATTCTGTTTTCCTGTTTTTGGACAGGACAAACTTGCCAATACAATAACACTTGGTACTAATGTTGGAAGTTTTGATCATAGCGCTGGCTATGGTCCTGTTTTTTTTGTTGATTATGATCTCAGTATAACTAAATACATTAAAATTTCACCACATATTCAAATTGCATCGGCATCAAGTGTTAATCAATATATTGATATGGGTACGATGGTGAATATTAATAAAATGACAAATTCTTATGAGTCAGGTTTGCTACTAAAAGTGGTTCCACTCCCTACCCATTTTGATCGTTTAAAGATTATTGTTGGATTCTCCTATTTGATGGAAAATACACTAAAATCAGATTCTGGAAATTTGTCAAATAGAAATTTATTAAAACAAAGTGGACTTAACACAAATGTAGGTCTAGATCTGGATGTAATTAAAATTAAAAATTTTAGGATTGGACTTGATGCCAGAGTTAATACTAGCAATAATCGAATACTTCTTTATCATTTTGGATTTGTTACTGCGATAAGACTAGCAAATTAGTTCGGTGAATAAGTCAATTATTAAGTAAAAATCTCAATTCTTGTTTACGATTTACATGAAATTTTCCTCAATGTTAATTTATTAGAATATTTTCGTTTTTTATTCGAAATATATGGCAAAACTCTACTCTTGTTTTTCAATAATTACCTAAAATTGTATCATCAAATTTTAGGTAAGTTATTCAATAAGAGAAAGCAATGAAAACAATTAAACAGATTTTAGTTTTAGTGATTGCCTTTGTGTTTACAAGTTTAAGCTGGGCACAGACAACAACAGACAATAGAAGTCTTTACAAAGCATTCGAAATGTCGGTTAGCGACGGCTTGAATCTTCAGGCAACGGCAAAAGTTGGCATTAAACCAGTATATGGTTTATTCAGTGTTGGAACTCAATTTGTAGCAGAAAACTATAAATGGGCTTTTGGAGCAGGCGTGGGAACTCACCTGATTAGCAATGAAAATCATTCCATGAATCTGGAATACATGATTTTTCATGTAAACGAAAACGAAATTTGGACTGATAATTATAACAATTTCCAACAAATCAGACTGTTGTACAGTAAACGCATAGGTGAAAAACTCAGCATTTTTGGTGGACCAAGCTTTAATTTAAACATCGCCGAAAATAAACAAAGCTATGGGCACACGTTCGAAAGTACATTTGATCCATATAGTTTGTACTCGCATGTTGGCGATAATCACACTGCCAAAGGATGGATCGGGTTTACATTAGGAATACGTTTCGATAAAAAATAAATTATTTGTTGGTCGTAGATTTTGCTACAAAATGCTTCGAATCGCCACATTCGCTATAGCCAATTTCGCATCCAGCCAATTCAATTCGTGCTTCCAAACAATTGCAGCACAATTCTGCATCTTCGTCCAAACATGGTTTGTCTTCGTATAGCTGATATTCTTTCCGGTATTCACAAGGTGTGAGATTCGGCATGATGATATTGGCACCAATCGTTAGCGCTTTTTCTCGGCCAGCCGGATCGATGGCTTGAAGCGCAGTTGCAGCCGCGATGTTGATGTCGGGCATAAGTAGTCGCAGAGTTGCTACCATCTTGATTGCAAGGTCGAAGCGTTCTTGTTTTGTTTTCAAAAGATTCCTGAATTCATAAAGTGGCGTGTCTTCATGCTCAATGTAAGGTCCCATTCCCACCATATCCACATCAATCTGTTTTAAAAACAGTAGGTCGTTTGCCAAATCTTCGGTGGTCTGAAACGGAAGTCCGATCATCACGCCTGTTCCAACCTGATAGCCGGCTGTTTTTAAATCTTGTAACGCCTGAAGGCGGCGATCGAAACTGTGAAAATCATTCTCTGGATGGATCTTTCGGTATAAATTTGGGTTGGAACTTTCGATGCGAAGCAAATAGCGATGGGCTCCGCTTTCGCGCCATTGACGGTACGTTTCAAGGCTTTGTTCACCGCACGAAAGCGTAATTCCAAGTTCATTGTTCGATAGCTGTTTGATCTTCCGAAGCAGCAAATCCACCCGATTTACAAATGCTGGTGAAGACAATTCTCCGGATTGCAGAACAACTGAGCCAAAGCGATTTAGCCAGGCAAACCGACAGGCTTCCAAAATTTCGCCATCTGTGGCTTCGTAGCGGATCACTTTTTCGTTGCTTTTACGAATTCCGCAGTACAGGCAATCTTTGGCGCAAATGTTTGAAAATTCAACCAATCCGCGGAAATACACTTTGTTACCAATCGTTTGCAATTTGACCGACTGCGCTCGGTGAAAGAGTTGCTGCCGCTCATCGCCTTCTGAAGACAGCAAAGTTACCAGATCGTCATGCGAAAAATCGGCCTGTAGTAATATGTCCTTGAAGTTCTTCATCAGTGCGAAGATATGAAATAAAAAACCGCCTCTAAATACCCTCCCAAAGCTGAGCCTTCAAGAGCGCTAAATTTGTTTTCAAGGGTTTTATTTTTTTTGCCCATCATCTGGAAGGGTTCGGGGAGGGTTTGTTTGTTAGAAAATACTAACTATATTTGCGGCATGGATAAACTGGTTGAAATAATTGCGAAACTATCGCTTGAAATAGGTCGGATGGAAGAGTCGGCTAAAGAACAGTTCAATTTTAACGAGTTAACCCTTACCCAAATGAATTACCTGGAAACTATTAATAATCTCCATAATCCTAATCTTACGGAGCTTGCAAGCGAAATGAATTTGACCAAACCGACTGTTAAAGTGGCCATTGATAAGCTTATTGAAAAAGACTTTATTTATCGGGTTAAGTCGGATGAAGATCGCCGAAGTGCCCATTTGCATCTTACGGTCAAAGGAAAGGTAATCAATCACATGCACGATTTTGCTCACAAACAGATGGCCGAGTTGATTGCCGGGAAATTGGATCAAACCGAAGTCAAACTTATGGAAATGTTGTTTGAAAAAGTATTTCAGAAAGCATAAATTTTCATCAATATAGTTAGAATACTCTAATTAAAAACCCGAATATACAGGAGGATACAATATGCCAGTTGATTTAAAATCAGAAAAATTTCACGGATTAAGTGAAGAAACAGTAAATGAAAAGATAGCAAAGGAAGGGTTCAACGAGTTGCCATCATCGAAACCCAAGAGCTTACTGACTTTGGCTTGGGGAGTGGTTAAAGAACCCATGTTTCTACTCTTGGTTGCCTGCGGAACTTTGTATCTGGTGCTGGGCGATGTTCAGGAAGGACTGATGTTGCTTGGTTTTGTATTCGTCATCATGGGGATCGAGTTTTATCAGGAGAAAAAAACCGAAAAAGCGCTGGATGCTTTGAAAGATCTGGCAAGTCCACGTGCTTTGGTGATTCGCGAAGGAGTTGAAAGACGGATTGCAGGTCGCGATGTGGTGACTGATGATCTTGTAGTTTTGCAGGAAGGAGATCGCGTTCCAGCTGACGCCACGGTTTTGTATTCGGTGAACCTGAAAGCCGATGAGTCACTGCTGACCGGAGAATCTGTTCCTGTAAGCAAATCGGAATGGAATGGTACTGACAAAAATATTCAACCAGGAGGCGATGACCTGCCTTTTGTCTATTCAGGATCTATGATTGTGCAGGGAAATGGTATTGTGAAAGTAACTGCCATCGGTTCAAATACCGAAATCGGAAAAATCGGAAAAGCACTCGAATCGGTAGTAGAAGAACCCACCAAGCTGAAAACAGAGATGGGAATATTGGTCAAACGGTTGGCAATCATTGGAGTACTGCTTTGCGTGGTGGTCATAGCCGTTTTTACATTTACCCGCGGCGATTTACTGAAAGGTTTCCTTGCCGGTATTACCCTTGCAATGGCCATGTTGCCAGAGGAATTTCCTGTGGTGCTCACCATTTTTATGGCTTTAGGTGCCTGGCGTATGTCGAAGAAGCATGTACTTACCCGAAAACCTTCGGCAGTTGAAACACTTGGCTCAGCTACGGTTTTATGTACCGATAAAACTGGTACACTTACTCAAAATAAAATGACGGTTACCCGATTATATAACGGTTCCGATTTCTTTAATGTGAATAAGTGTGCCAAATTTCCGGAGGAATTTCATGAAATAATCGAATACGGAATTTTATCGAGTCAAATCAATCCATTTGACCCGATGGAAAAAGCCATTACCAACATGGGCGAGGTTTATCTCAAGAATACCGAGCACATTCATACCGAATGGCAAATGGTGAAAGAATATTCGTTGTCGAAAGATTTGCTAGCCATGTCAAGGGTTTTTATCGATCCTGCAAACCAACAGCAAACCATTGCTACCAAAGGCGCTCCTGAAGCTATTTTTGATTTATGTCACCTTTCAGATGAAAAAAAGAAAAAATATGCTGACGCAGTTGCTGAAATGGCCTCGGATGGATTAAGGGTCTTGGGTGTTGCAAAATCAATGATCGGTAAAGACAATTTGCCTGAAATCCAGCATGACTTCGATTTTGAATTCATTGGCCTGCTGGCCCTGTCAGATCCAATCAGGGAGACTGTTCCTGAAGCAGTGCGAGAATGTTACCAGGCCGGAATTCGGGTAATCATGATTACCGGAGATTATCCGATAACTGCAATGAATATTGCACGCGAAATTGGGCTTAAAAATTATGAAGTTTCGATTAGTGGGCCAGAACTTCAGGAGATGACTGAAGAAGAATTGGCTGAGCGAATTAAAGAAGTGAATGTATTTGCACGGGTAGTCCCAGAGCAGAAGCTGAAGATTGTAAACGCGTTGAAACGTAATAAAGAAATTGTTGCCATGACCGGCGATGGGGTGAATGATGCCCCGGCGCTTAAGGCAGCGAACATTGGCATTGCCATGGGCGAAAAAGGCACCGATGTAGCCCGTGAAGCTTCATCATTGGTATTGATGGACGACAATTTTGCATCAATTGTGGGTGCAATAAAGATGGGGCGCCGTATTTTCGATAACCTTCAAAAAGCCTTGGGTTACATTTTTGCGATCCATGTTCCTATTGCCGGATTGTCGCTTATTCCGGTCTTTTTTGCCGACTGGCCATTGTTGCTTTGGCCGGTGCACATTGTTTTTCTCGAACTGATTATCGATCCGGCATGCTCTATCATTTTTGAAGCAGAGAAGGAGGAAAAAAATGTAATGAGTCGTCCGCCGAAAGACATCAACGAACCATTTTTCGGTGCAAAGAAAATATGGCTTAGTTGTTCTCAGGGCATCGGAATTCTTATGGTCGTTTTTGTCGTTTATTTCTTTGGATTGAGAATGAATTACTCCGAACAGGAAGTTCGGGCATTAGCTTTTACCACACTGATTGCAGCCAATATTGCGGTTATTCTGTCGAACCGCTCGTGGACACGCAATATCTTCCAGATTTTAATGACATCCAATAAAACCGTCAAATATGTAGTCGGTGGCGCAGCGTTTTTCCTGATTCTGGTACTGAATGTGCCATTCCTTTTGAGTCTGTTTCAGTTTGAAAAAATCAGTTTAAGCGAAGCACTCATTTGTGTCGGTCTAGGATTTTCGAGTATTATCTGGTTCGAGATGTACAAAATATTTAAATTCAGGAGTATCAAACTTTAACTTAATTGTATATCAATTAAAATCAGGAGAAGCTAAAAACACTCAAAATAGCTTCTCCTGAAAAAAAATTTTTAGATTTTCGATTTCCTATATCATTTCCCAATGTGGACAAAAGAATTACGATTTGAGAAATCGTTGACAAATTATTTCACCACGTAATTCTGGTATTTCAATTAAAATCAGGAAAGTTTTCAGACACAGGCAAGCTAAACCTTCTCTCCAAAAACGACCAGTGCGCTTGAATTAAAAACAACTCTTCCATCAGGGAAATTTTTATTGACTAATTCAAATACATCCTTCTTGATTTTGGCCCTCATTTTATCATCAGCCTTACTAAGTGCCGATACAAATGGAGCGGCAATCTCTGTCATCATATTCCAGTAAACATCAGTTGAGCCTGAATTTAACCTGCCTGTAATTTCCTTTTCAGATACATTTTTCAAACCTGCTTGTCTAAATATATCAGCTAACAAACCGTGTTCGGCACAGCGAAACATTCCGGGAGATCTTGGCGGTGGTGCCGGCAAATGCATATTTCTGTTGATTGTTCCACCAATTGCTGTCACCCAAAAGTTTTTTTCAGAGGCATTCCACACCGATGTGGCAATCCTTCCGCCTGGCTTGAGTACGCGGTTCATTTCTTTCGCAGCAAGAAGCATATCAGGGAAAAACATAAATCCAAATCTGCAACTGATTGCGTCAAAAGTATTGTCGTCAAACGGTAGTTCACAAACATCGCATGCTTTGACCTCATAATTTTGAATACCCCGCATCAAAGCCTTTTCACGAGCTACTTCAAGCATTCCATCAGCAAGGTCAGTAAGAATCACCTTCCCATTTCCTAGCATTGTAGCAATTGTCAAACCAGGTTCCCCAGTTCCGGCAGCTACATCAAGCACATAATCAAATTCCTTAGGGTTCAAAAGTCGAATAATTTCATCACCCATAGGTTTCAGGAAATCCATAGTAATATTATCCCATTTTTTCCATCCCTGCGAAAAATGGTTCCATGAATCTTTTTGTTGTTCACGAATTTGCTCAAGTTGTGCTTCCATGTTTTTAAAATTTATTTGTTACTTGAATTGAATAAAAGTTATTCGAATTGATACGAATATTTGATGTCATCGCAGAAGTATCGGTTATGTGAAAAGCAAAACTTAGTCGGATTAACTACTTTCCAAAGATTTATCCGATATAGCACAACTTATTGATTAGAAGATTTTTGGTAGGAGAAAAATAATTAACGAAGCAATTCATAATTTGTAATTGGGTATTACGATTTATAGGATAAAAGGTTCTTTTTTTCTTATTGCAATCTTCTACCACTGATTAATTTATCACGTGTTAAATAATTGAAGCATTTTTCACTGTACATCTATAACCAACTATCTCAGAAAGCATAATTTTTCATTGTCGTCGAACTATTGTCCTCAAATACAAATTGTTTAAGATTTTGTGATCTTTCTGTGACATTCGGTGTTTACTTTTGAAAGTATAGAAATCATAACAATGGACAAAGCATTAATCATTGAGGATGATCAGGATATATCCAACCTGATTGCAATTCACCTGACTGATATGGAGTTTGAAGTTGACAAAGCCTATGATGGAAAGGAAGGTTTGTTAAAGGCATTAAATAATCAGTACAAGATTATTATCCTTGACATCAGACTACCAAATCTGGATGGGTTTGAAGTTTGCAAAAAATTGCGATTGGAAAAAATTCAGACTCCAATCCTGATTGTAACCTCCAAATCGGAAGAAATCGATAAAATTATAGGTCTTGAGTTTGGCGCCGACGATTATATCACCAAACCGTTCAGTATCCGCGAATTAATGGCAAGAGTAAAGGCCATTTTACGCCGATCTGAAATAGCCAAACAGGTATCTCAATCAGACGAAAACCATGAAATCAGAACTGATGGATTGTACATCAATGTAACTCTCCGTATTGTTGAGGTGCATGGAAAACGAATAGAACTTTCGCCAAAAGAATTTGACTTGCTGATACTTTTCGCTTCAAATCCGGGAAGAACATATTCTCGGGTTCACTTGCTCGAGCAGGTTTGGGGCTATCAGTTTGAAGGATATGAGCATACCGTAAATTCTCACATAAACCGACTGCGATCAAAAATTGAATCGAACCTGAATGCTCCGGAGTTTATTCTTACAACATGGGGAGTTGGATACAAATTCAGGGAAGAATAATTTTCAAAAATTATAATTCGAATGCCATGAATCAAAAAACAACATTGCTTTTTAGTCGCCTTTACTGGAAAATATCAGTCTTGTTTATTCTGATCCTGGTTTTTTTTGCAGGAATCACATTATATATTTCTGTACGTTCCTCAAATAACTATTCGATTGAAGTAAATCAGAAGCTAAATTGGGATCTGGCAACGACAACGGCTGACCTCATCAAGCCAAAATTTCAGAACGGAACGGTAAATAAGGAAGCAATTGCCGATATTATGCATTCGATGATGGTTATTAATCCAAGTTTGGAAGTTTATTTGCTTGATCCGGAAGGAAAAATTCTAAGTTTTGTTGCGCCAGAGAAAGTTGTAAAACTCGATAAGGTATCGCTAACTCCAATTGTAAACTTTTTTAATGACACCAAGCACAACCTTATTTTTGGTAACGATCCGCGAAATCCGGGAGAAGAAAAAACATTCTCAGCAGCAAAGGTTATTGACAATGGAGTTATAACCGGCTATGTTTACATTATATTGGCTAGTCAGGATTACGTTTCAACCTCCCAAATGGTAATTGGCAGCTATATTCTTGGGCTTTCCATTCGCTCGATCGTTATAATTCTGATAATCTCAGCATTTGTCGGCCTATTTTTTATTTGGTTTATCACAAAAAAACTGAATACCATTGTTTTGGGTATTCGTGAGTTTCAATCCGGAAATTTCAACGCCCGAATTCAGGTAAAGGATAATGACGAATTGGATCAGATTGGCTTCGTTTTTAATGAGATGGCGGGAACCATTTCGAAAAATATCCGCGAGCTGAAAGAAACAGACGAATTCAGGAAAGAACTGATCAGTAATGTTTCACACGATTTGCGCACACCTGTTGCTTCCATTCAGGGTTATGCCGAAACACTTTTACTTAAGAAAGACAAAATTGCTCCCGAAGAGCAGACCAAATACCTCGAAATTATCTATTCCAGTTGCGAAAAGCTTCAAAAGTTAGTAAGTGATTTGTTCGAACTTTCCAAGTTACAAACTAACCAAATTAAGCTAAATCCCGAACCCTTTTCAATAGCCGAACTGATTTCGGATATCGCCAATAAATACCGGATCATTTCTCAAAAGAAAGGGATCAGCATTAATGCATTTGTTCCAAAAGAAAATACTTTGGTAAATGCTGATATTATACTGATCGACCGAGTTTTACAAAACCTGATTGACAACGCCATTAAATTTTGCAAAGAAGGAGATTATATCAACATCGAAATCCATTCAGAAGGTGTGGGGAAAATTAAAATCAGCATTGCCGATTCGGGCGAAGGCATTAAACCTGACGAATTACCCTACATATTCGAGCGTTATTACAAAGGCAAAAAGTACAGCGAAAGTACAGGCTTAGGATTGGCCATCGTAAAAAAGATCATTGATCTGCATCATTCCAATATTCAGGTGTTCAGTCAGTTTGGGAAAGGAACTACTTTTACTTTTCAACTACCAGTAATTGTTATGGCTTAAAAAGATGATACAATCGTGAATTTTCTGTGATACTGTTGTGATACTGTTAACCGAAATTTGTGGGTATAAACTTGTAGGATTTTGATTTGTTTAATTAAAACAATTAACAGAAACATGAAAACATATCTTTTAATAATCGCAATTGCTTTTTCAAGTCTGCATGGCTGCACTCAAATTGCACCTAAAAAAATTAGGATGGAAAGTAACCCACTGAGCACCAAATACAATCCGCTAACTCCGGAAGAAGCTGCAGTAATTTTGGATAAAGGAACCGAGCCAGCCTTTACCGGAAAGTATACTAATTTCACGGGAAAAGGAACGTACGTATGCAAACAGTGTAACGCGCCACTATACCGTTCGTCTGATAAGTTTAAGTCAGACTGCGGCTGGCCAAGTTTTGATGATGAGATTCCGGGAGCAGTCAGACGTATACCGGATGCTGATGGTATGCGAACAGAAATTGAATGTGCCAATTGTGGCGCACATTTGGGCCATGTTTTTCTGGGAGAAGGATTTACAGCTAAAGACACGAGGCATTGTGTTAATTCCATTTCTCTGATTTTTATTCCGGCAGATCCTCAAAAAGCGGCAACGGATACCGCTATTTTTGCAGGAGGCTGTTTCTGGGGTGTTGAATATTACATGCATGAGGCACCTGGCGTTATTTCTACGGAAGTGGGCTATATTGGAGGTCGCGGAAAGAAACCTACTTATGAGGAGGTTTGCAGTCATACAACGGGATATGCTGAAGCGGTTCGCATTATTTTTGATCCAAAGAAAACGAGTTTTGAAAATGTGGCCAGACTCTTCTTCGAAATTCACGATCCAACGCAACTAAACCGTCAGGGACCCGACATTGGTGATCAATACCGTTCGGCAGTTTTTTACCTGAATATGGACCAAAAAAGTACAGCAGAAAAACTGGTTGGCATTTTAAGAACTAAAGGGTATGATGTGGCAACAGTAATTGTACCTGCCACAAAATTCTGGAAAGCTGAAGAATATCATCAACAATACTACACAAAAGAAAATGGAACTCCTTACTGTCACGCCTATGTAAAGCGTTTCTAATTTAG
>Ga0302292_1001104_pt1 | contig 17747 bp, 17 predicted proteins | sample III_Fen_N2_1_FD_194553 | JGI IMG/M metagenome (GOLD analysis project Ga0302292, IMG submission 194553) | Peat permafrost microbial communities from Stordalen Mire near Abisko, Sweden - III_Fen_N2_1 | ecosystem: Environmental > Terrestrial > Soil > Wetlands > Permafrost | place: Sweden: Abisko...
CTTTTTTATTTTCATACACTTAATATTTAAACACCTATTATAGTTTATCATTATATTTTTTATTGTCACCTATATATAATTGACTATATCAATCCTATTTCATCAGAGACTCGTAGTTGTTCCGATTTAATCTTTAAATGATTCACGACCTTGAAAAAAGTTTGTATATCAGCTTCTGACAATCCATCTTGAATTTCACTATTTAGTTTAAGTTCGATTTCAAGAAATTCTGCGATAATTCGTTCTCCTTTTTTGGTAACCAATAACTGATTTTTTCTTCTATCATTTTGGTCAACTACCCTGCAAATAAACTCTTTCTTTTCCAGTAAATCTATCATCCTCAATATGGCTGATTTATCCTTGCCCATTTTTTCTGCCATATTTTTTAGAATCACCTCTTCTTTTTCTGCGTTGATAGCAAAAAGTAACCCAAACTGAGTCATTGTGAGCTTGGCATTTGTTTGTTCAGCAGCACGAACTTCTAAAATTTTGAACATTGACTTTAGCATTTTAACTACAACCATTCCTAAAGGCATATTTGATACTTCCATATATACACATTAAATTTTCTGCAAAGAAAAAGAATATAGTTGATATATGCAATTAATATACGCTTAGCCCACAACTTTTACGGGTGAGCCCAAATGCGGCGAAGTTCAGACGAAACTATGTAATAAAAGCAGAAACGCTCTAAAATATTGCTATTTAGAGCGTTTCTATTTCCAAAAGTTGTCCTGCTAGGATTCGAACCCAGACTAACAGAACCAGAATCTGCGGTGCTACCATTACACAACAGGACAGTTGTATTGATGGCGCAAAAGTACTAAAAAAATCGAATCAACAAATCAAAGACAGCAGCTTTTTGCAAGGGCTTTTCTGGATTTAAATTTTTTATAGTCTTGTTTTAGTTCTTTGAATATGCTTTGAACGCTTTCAATCTTCTTGGCTCTGAATGCATTGCTTCCGCAAAAAGCATATCCATTGTCCATTTTTCCTTTAAAGGCGCTGTATAAAGCAGAAATGATACAATACGGGCTTTTAGTAATATCACAGGTTTTGATGCAATGGACAGGACAGCGAAGAGGCCTTTGTTTACCTTCCTTTACCTTTTGCAGGAACTTGTTGAAAATTGCGCGTCCCGGCATACCAACAGGACTCTTGATAATTTCAATATCTTTTTCTTCCGCATTTATGTAAGATTGTTTGAATTCCGCCGAAGCATCACATTCATCAGTTGTTACGAAACGCGTGCCCATTTGCACTCCTGATGCGCCAAGCTGAATCATTTTATAGACATCTTCTCCGGTATAGATACCCCCTCCGGCTATAACCGGAATTTTTCTATTGTACAGTTTCTCAAATTCATGCACCGTTTTTACGACCTGTGGTATCAGGTTTTCAATGGAATATGCTTCATCAAAGATCTGTTCCGTTTTAAAACCAAGATGTCCGCCGGCTTTTGGACCTTCAACAACGATAGCATCTGGAATATAGTTGAAATTACTTTTCCATTTTTCGATGATTATCTTTGTTGCACGACTTGATGAGACTATGGGTACCAACTTAGTGGTACTATCTTTTTCCAGAAAGGAAGGTAAGTCCAAAGGTAGCCCGGCTCCGGAAAAAATGATATCCGCCTTTTCTTTGATGGATGTTTTTACCATATCTGCATAGTTGGACATGGCTACCATTACATTGACACCTATTACGCCTTTTTTTGACTTTTCCCGGGCAAGCCTTAATTCTTCCTTCAAACCCATAATGCTGGCCTTGAGATAATCAGGTGACAGTTTTCTATAAAGAAATCCCAGTCCGGCGCTGGAAATGACACCTACACCGCCTTCGTTGGCAACGGCAGAGGCAAGTCCGGAGAGTGAAATTCCGACACCCATTCCACCTTGAATGATTGGAACAGCTATGTGGAGATTTCCGATTGATAATCTTTTCATTTTAGAGATTATTTAGAATAATATAAACAAAGGAACTTACCTAATTGTTCAGGTTTGTCACCTGATAATTATATATGTGAGTTCCATCGTATGTTTGTAATAAAAAGAGCGACCACTCATGATCATGCTTTTGATAGAATGCATTTTGTATATTTGGCCATTTCTTCGGGTTTCCCTTCTGCAATGATTCCTGCATGCTTGGAAATTTCTCCTTCTGTAAACTGAATAAAAATTTTTGCTGAATTGTAGAATCTTATGTCTCGTGTTGTATCGATTAACAATAAATGAGACATAAGGATGTAGCCGGCCATTTCAACCATACGGCGAGCCTGGAAATCGATGTATTCGTTGTTCTTAAAGGCAACGACATCGGAAACCGTAGTCTCGTATGTATCCGTTAAGCCTTTCACTGTTTCACGCAAGTCTTCGAGTTCAGGTGCAATGTCTTTCTGCTCATATTGGCGCATCATATTCAGATACGTTCCAGTTGTGACATGACGTATGGCGGCTACAACTTGTAATTGTGTAGTGCCTTCATAAATGGATGTAATGCGTGCATCGCGATAAAGACGTTCGCAGGCGTAATCTTTCATAAAACCTGAACCACCATGGATTTGAATGCAATCGTAGGCGTTTTGGTTACAAAATTCACTGGTTAATCCTTTGGCTACAGGTGTGCAGGCATCTGCGAGCCTTTGATACTTTTTCATTTCATCACGTTCTGCAGAGTCAAGTTTTCTTTCTTCGGAAATTTGGTTCCATATCTTGTATATATCAACAAATCTTGCCGTTTCATAAAGAAGGGTACGGGACGCATCCAGTTTGGCTTTCATTAAACCTAACATTTGATAGACGGCCGGAAATTCAATGATCGCTTTTCCAAACTGACGCCGCTCTTTGGCGTAAGCCAAAGCTTCGCTATATGCGGCCTGACTGATACCGACAGATTGTGCGACAATGCCAAGTCGTGCACCGTTCATCAGAGACATTACATACTTAATCAAACCCATTTTCCGGTCTCCGCAGAGTTCCGCCTTTGCATTTTTGAAAACCAATTCACAAGTTGGAGAGCCTTTAATTCCCATCTTGTTTTCAATACGACGAACGGTAACACCTCCATTTTTTTTATCATAGATAAACATGGATAATCCACGCCCGTCTTTAGTGCCTTCTTCCGAGCGTGCCAAAACGAGGGCAATATCTCCGTCACCGTTTGTAATGAAACGCTTAACGCCATTCAAATACCAATAGCCATCCGTTTCATTATAGGTAGCTTTCAACATGACAGCCTGTAAGTCTGAACCTGCATCAGGCTCTGTCAAATCCATAGCCATGGTTTCTCCACTGCATACACGTGGCAGAAATCTTGCTTTTTGATCTTCAGTGGCAAACTCGTTGATAGTCTCCGCACAGTCCTGCAAACCCCAGATATTTGTAAATCCGGCATCACAAGCACTGACCATATCAGCGCACATAACATAAGGGACAATGGGAAAGCTCAGTCCGTTATATTTGCGTGGCAGGGTAATACCCATTAAACCTGCGCTAATCAGCGCATCCATATTTTGTTTGGTGCCCGCTGCATAAACAACATGTCCGTCTACGACAGTTGGTCCTTCTTTATCAACATCTTCGGCATTTGGCGCAATGATTTCACCGCAAATCTCTCCGGCCATCTCCAGTACTTTATCATAGCTGTCCATGGCATCCTCAAAGTTTTGAGGTGCATAGTCATACTGGTCTTTGTCTGCAAAGTTTTTTTCCTTCAATTCTACGATGTGTTTCATCAACGGATGATTGAGATGAAATTTTAATTCGGGCGTTTCATTATATTGGTTTGCCATCTTATTTCGAGTTTTTCTTGTAATACTTAATCATTTTAGGAATAACGGTTTCAACATTACCGGTTATTACATAGTCCGCAATAGTGTTGATAGGAGCAGCCGGATCATTATTGATTGCAATAACCATGGAGCTTTCCTGCATCCCTGCGATGTGCTGGATCTGGCCTGAAATGCCACATGCAATGTATAGCTTGGGACGGACCGTAGTTCCTGTTTGTCCTATTTGACGTTCGTGTTCACAAAATCCAGCGTCAACGGCAGCACGGGAAGCTCCGACTTCAGCTCCGATAACGGATGCCAATTCATAAAGTATTTGGAAGCCTTCTTTTGAACCCATACCATAACCACCGCTTACAAGAATAGGGGAGGATTTGATATTGATTTTTGATTTTTCCATATTGCGTTCTATTACGCTAATAGCAAAATCGATACTGCTTACATATTTTGAAACATCAATTTTATTGATATGCCCAATGTAATTTGGATCGTAGATTTCTTTTTTCATGACCCCTTCGCGGACGGTAGCCATTTGTGGTCGGTGCTCCGGATTGATAATAGTGGCTACAATGTTTCCGCCAAAGGCAGGACGGATTTGATACAGAAGGTTTTGATATATTTTATCAGCTTTTTTATCTTCATGATCTCCGATCTCCAAAGAGGTACAATCAGCCGTCAAGCCGCTATGCAGGGCAGAAGAAACACGCGGGCCCAAATCACGTCCTACACTGGTTGCGCCCATTAGAGCAATCTGAGGCTTTTCTTCCTGAAACAATTTAACAAGTATGGAAGCATGAGGCCGGGTAGTATAAGGAGCAAGCCGTGCGTCATCTGCAATATGTAATACGTCCACACCGTAAGGAAAGAGTTGTTTCTCAATACCAGCCAGATTATGACCGATTACTATAGCTTCAAGTTGGCACTTGAGCTGGTTTGCGAGGGAACGGCCTTTAGTAAGTAATTCAAGACTTACGTCACCTATAACCCCGTCTTCAATTTCGCAATAGACAAAAAGATTATTCATAATATAATTATCCGATGGTGTGGTTTCTAATGAGTTCTTGGATCAAACCTTCGATATCTGTATCGGAGGCAGAAAGCGTTTTGCTTTCTTTGGCCTGAAAAACAACGTTTTCGATTTTCTTAACTTTTGTTGGAGAGCCTGAAAGACCTAATTCAGGGGCTTTACAAACAATGTCATTAACACTCCATTCTCCTATTTGTAAGAAATCACGGCTATTATAAACTGTTGTATAATCTTCGTTACTAGCCTGAAGTTCGTTGGGAATACGGGCGTATTTATATTTCATCAACAATTTTGCGTTTCGTGGACGACATGAGGCGGCAGAACCATTAACTGTAATGACCATCGGAAGTGGACCTTCCACAATTTCAATTCCTTTTTCGATCCGACGTTTTACGCGGACGATCTCATTTTTGATATCTATTATTTCTTCAGCATAAGTGATTTGGTTCATACCAAGTTTCTCAGCTACCTGGGGTCCAACCTGGGCTGTATCTCCATCTATAGCCTGACGGCCACAAATAATAAGATCTATATTTTTTAAATTCCTGATTGCACAACTAAGAGCATAAGAGGTTGCCAGTGTGTCTGAACCGGCAAAAGCGCGGTCACTCAGAACATATCCGCTGTCTGCTCCCCGATAGAGTGCTTCACGAATAATTTCGGCAGCCCTGAATGGCCCCATGGTTAAAACTGTTACCGTTGTGCCCGGTATTTGATCTTTCAATCGAAGTGCTTGTTCAAGAGCATTTAAATCTTCTGGATTGAAAATTGCGGGGAGCGCTGCGCGATTTACTGTCCCCTCAGCTGTCATTGCATCTTTTCCAACATTGCGTGTATCAGGAACTTGCTTGGCCAGCACCAAAATGTTTAAATTCATATATACAGTTTAAAAGTTATTTTTCACGTCGTTCTTTTAGAACTTTCGAACGAGCAAAGGTAATAATCCCTTTCAAATATTTACTATTTTTTGGTTGGAAATTGCACAGGACTATCTTCTTTGTGCAGAAAAATAGATACTACTGAATTCTGTAACGTAAACCGAGACCCACATTAAAATTATAGTGCTCTTCAGTTCGACTGCTAACAGGTTGATCATTAGGAATGAAATAGGACATTCCCGGTTCCAAATAAAGATTAAAAATCTTGTTTAACTCATAATACAAGCCAAGTTGTCCTGTTAAACTAAGTTGAAGGCCATAAATTTTTTGACTATTGTTCCAATTGCTAATTTCTCCGTCTGTGTCAACAACATGACATTTTTGGATTCCAGCCAAACCTTTCTCGACAGTGCCTCCCAGTGCAGCGTAACTTCCGAAACGGCCTGTTTTGAAAATGTTGAATGAAACTTTTAAGGGAATGCCTATATAATGTAATGACTGGTTTAATTCAAAATAGGGGCTTTGGGAATTGCTGGATGTCGTACTATGTAAATAGGTATAGTTTAATCCGGAAATTATGTCAAGATTGTTAAATATTGGAATTGAAACAGATAATCCGAAATTAATCGGAAGAGAATAGACCGCCTGATAATTGCTAAGAATTATGGAAGAAGGAAGATTTTCAGGAGTCACCCAGGCATTTTTTGAGACGGTAGCAGTACGCAGCAAAGAAGAGGAACCTTCCAGACTGGAATATTGATTTGTTGTCGTACTAAAGGGGTAAGTCCCGGATTTTGTATTTAAAAGAGAAAGAAGTCTGTTGGCACTGTTAACATTGGTTCCGAGTACCATTTTTTCACGTTTGAGCTTTTCTTTTTGTATCCTGGCCTCTGCATAAGCCTCTTCAACACTGCGTTCATTTTTAACGGCAAGTTTTGTACGGGAGGAAGGCTCAAGTTTTGTGAGTGTTTGACTAGAGACAGAATCACATTCTCTTTCCACCTCTTCGCAAGCAATAAGTTTTTCACGAATCTGTGTTTTTTTGTTATCAATGGCAATATTTCCTATTGCTTTTGGTGATTCCAGCTTTTCAGTAAGAATATTTGTCTGAAGAGTATCCTGAACTAAAGTTTTACTTTTTATTTTTGCTTTATGTTGTTTTACCGTTCGCTCAATAAGACTCAGCGAGCTTTGATTCATTTCAACTTTGTCAGGGAGTAGCATTAAAAGGGCAAAACAGGCTGCAACTGCAGAGATGGCAGCCCACATAGGGACAAGACGCTGATGACGAATGGAAGGCTGTCCGGAAATTTGACCAGCAAAAAGTTGATCGAAAGAAGGTGTTTCTGTTTCGAAACGCTCAAGTTTAGGTTGAAAGATTTGACGAAGTGGTGCATCGCCCAATAATTCACCTTTAAAGAGTGAATCAAAATCCGGCGTCTCAGGCTCAAAAGCCTCAAGAATCTCCCGCATGGGTTCTGTTTCGTCTAAACTTTTCATCTCTTGTTTGCCAATCCTATCATTGTTTGTAAATACTGCTTTGCCCTCGTAACGTAAACCCTGGAAGAGCTTTCCGTAATATTTAGTATTTTGGAAATTTCTTTGTGTGAATAGCCTTCAATGACAAATAAGTTGAATGCCATTCGGTAAGAGTCTGGAAGTTTTTGAATGAGTCTTATCAATTCTTCAGCTTGCATTTTTTCAAGAATACCATAATCTCCGTTTGTCAAAGTAAAAGCTTCTTCGATATTTGTACTATAGCCTTCATCATTTTGTTTACGCAAGTACTCCAACGCTGTGTTAATCATAATTCGACGCATCCAACCTTCAAAAGAACCTTTACCCTCGAAACTATCCAAATGAGTATAAATTTTTAAAAATCCATCATGTAGAAGATCTTTAGCTGTTTCCTTGTCTTTGCAATAACGTAGGCATACCCCCATCATCTTACCTGAATATTGTTCGTAAAGCTTTTTCTGGGCAATCCTGTCACCCAGTAGGCAATCGTTAATTAATCGTTTTTCTTCAACCTCGGATTCAGGCATTTGCAGAAATATAGATGGATTTAGAGAAAATATGCTACAAAGAAAACAAAAAAATGACGAACGAAGTTTCAAAAGACTTTGAAAAATGTTAAATAATTGATCGTGCTAATACTGAAAAATATTTAAATAATCCATTTTGTAGCAGGAGACTTGTTAAAATAGGTTTTGAAAAACAAGAAAATCCTGATTTTAACTGTATTTTTGCTGTATAATGTTTCGGTCTTCCGTCTTGACTTATTAGGTAAATATTAATGAAATAGAATGAAATGGGTGCTGTTAAATGGATAGGTGGTGTATTGGGTTGGGCTGTTGGTGGTGTAATAGGCGGAATTATAGGTTTTGCGTTTGGATCGCTTTTTGATAATGCGATGAGTGGGCAATATGCTATCAATAGCGATCAGACAGATACAAAAGAAAGATCAAATTATGGTAGAGGACAGGTTGGACATCCTCAAACACAAGCTGGTGACTTTGGTGTCAGTCTGCTTTTATTGTCAGCTGCTGTTATGAAATCCGACCATCAGATCGTTAAATCCGAGCTGGATTATGTGAAAGTTTTTTTAAAAAGACAATTTGGTCAAGCCAAAGCTGAAAATTATATATTAATGCTTCGCGAACTGCTCAAGAAAGAATTTAACTTGCAGGAAGTGTGTTCGCAAATAAAGATGTATATGGATTTGGCATCCAGATTACAGCTAATGCATTATCTTTTCGGTCTGGCGCAGAGTGATGGGAATGTTCATCCTGATGAGATTCAGACCATTCGTTCTATTGCAGGTTGGCTTGGTATTTCTGCTGTTGATCTGGATTCTATACAGGCTATGTTTGTAAAAAACACAGAGAGTGCTTATAAAATTCTGGGCGTCACACCTGAGGTTTCTGATGAAGAAATAAAGAAAGCATATAAGAAAATGGCGGTAAAATATCATCCTGACAAGGTTAGCCATTTGGGTGAAGATGTTCAAAAAGCTGCAAATGAGAAATTTAAAGAAGTAAATAATGCTTATGAACACATCAAAAAAGAACGGAATTTGAACTAATCTGAATTTTTTTTACAAAAACAGGAAAAACTCTTGCATAGATGATTTTTGTATTATACTTTTGACCCGTATTTAAATAGAAAATAGAAAAATGAAACTTGTATTGTGTGCAAATTGGTGGTGGCGTATAAAACTTCAACAAAAAGTGAGGTAAAGAGCCTGTGCATATAATCTAAATATAATAAAACTGAAGGCCTGTTGTACTCACAACAGGTCTTTTTTTGTGCAAAAATTTTCAGAAACCAATAACAAATTAAAATAGCAATTATGTATCAAGTAAATGAAAATGGATTTTACGGTGAATTTGGAGGAGCTTATATTCCTGAAATTTTGCATAGTAATTTCGAAAATCTTACATCACGTTATCTTGAGATTATGGAAGATCCTTCCTTTCAGGCAGAAGTTGATGCTTTATTGCACGATTATGTTGGGAGACCTTCCCCTCTTTATCTGGCAAAACGGTTATCGGAAAAATACAATTGCAAAGTCTATCTTAAACGGGAAGATTTAAATCACACCGGAGCTCATAAAATCAATAATACAATTGGGCAGATATTAATGGCAAAACGCCTTGGCAAGACCCGGATTATTGCTGAAACCGGTGCCGGACAACATGGGGTGGCAACTGCTACTGTTTGTGCATTGATGAATATGGAATGCATCATTTACATGGGTAAAACCGATATGGAACGTCAGCATCTTAATGTGCAGAAAATGGAAATGCTCGGTGCCAGAGTTTGTCCCGTCACTTCAGGCAATATGACGTTGAAAGATGCTACCAATGAAGCGTTCCGGGATTGGTGCTGTCACCCTGCCGATACCTATTATATTGTCGGAAGCACCGTTGGCCCACATCCTTATCCCGATATAGTTGCCCGCTTTCAGTCGGTCATCAGCAAAGAAATGAAAACCCAGCTATTAAATCATGAAGGCCGTAATTATCCCGATTATATAATTGCCTGTATTGGTGGAGGAAGCAATGCTGCAGGCGCTTTCTATCATTTTCTGGACGAAAAGCGTACCACCCTTGTGGCTGTTGAAGCAGCAGGGAAGGGGACTGATACGGCTCAAACCGCAGCTTCGATTTTACTGGGAAAACTTGGTGTTTTGCATGGTTCTAAAACACTGATCATGCAAACGGAAGACGGGCAGGTTATTGAACCTTATTCTATTTCAGCAGGACTTGATTATCCGGGTGTGGGTCCGATACATGCAAATCTGTCAAGTGTTGACCGGGAGCGCGTTTTGTCCGCTACGGATGATGAAGCTTTGAAAGCCGCATTTGAACTGACTTCTCTTGAAGGCATTATACCTGCCCTTGAAAGTGCTCATGCACTTGCCGCCCTTCCAAAAATAGCTTTTAAACCCTCAGATGTTGTTGTGATTAATTTGTCTGGCAGAGGGGACAAAGACATGGATACGTATGTAAAATATTTTAAAACCGTATAAACAAATAAAATTCAGATATATGAAGTACCTAATTAAGACATTGTCACACAAACTGCTGGCAGATTTGCAGACACCTGTTAGTATTTATTTAAAGATCAGAGACGTATATCCAAATTCGGCTTTATTGGAAAGTTCTGATTATCATGGCGGAGAAAATAGCTTTTCTTTCATAGGTTTCAAACCTGCTGCCAGTTTTACTTTAGAAAAAGGCCAGATCATAGAGCAATTTCCGGATGGAAAAAAAGTGGATACAGAGGTAACGTCCGAAACAGATATTTCAGATCGTTTTAAGTCTTTTATTCAATCTTTTTCTATAACTGAGAATCAAAACAAACAGGGTTATAACGGCCTTTTTGGTTATACCGCTTTTGATGCAGTCCGCTATTTTGAAAATGTTCAGATAACCAAGACGGTTGAAGACGGTTCGGAAGTGCCCGATATCAATTATATTCTTTATAAGTTTATTATTGCTATCAATCATCATAAAAATGAGTTGACTATTATAGAGAATGTATTTGAAGGTGAGGATAGCTCTATGAATGAAGTCCTGGCCTTGCTGGATAACCGTAATTTTGCTTCCTACAATTTTACGCTTGTTGGTCAGGAGCATTCACAAATTACGGATCAAGCCTATATGCAAATGGTCACTGAAGGGAAAAAACATTGTTATCGTGGTGATACTTTCCAGATCGTCCTTTCCAGGCGATTTTCACAACAATATGCAGGTGACGATTTTAAAGCCTACCGTGCCTTGCGCTCTATTAATCCTTCGCCTTATTTGTTTTATTTTGATTTTGGCTCTTTTCGGATCTTTGGTTCTTCGCCGGAAGCGCATCTGGTTGTAAAAAAGAATAAGGCATATATAGATCCTATTGCCGGAACTTTTCCCCGAACCGGCGATGATGAAAAAGATCTTTTATTGGCTGAAAAATTGCGTCATGATCCTAAAGAAAACGCGGAACATGTTATGTTGGTCGATCTTGCCCGTAATGACTTGAGCCGGAACGCCAAAAATGTAAAATTGGAAATCTATAAAGAAATTCAATATTATTCACATGTGTTACACATGGTTTCAAGGGTGAGTGGAGAATTGGAACCTGACACGAATGTCTTTAAATTGTTTGCAGATACTTTTCCTGCCGGAACACTTTCCGGTGCACCAAAAGTTCGGGCCTTGCAGCTGATTGATGAGATTGAGCCGCATTCCCGCGGGTACTTTGGGGGATGTATTGGTTATATTGGTTTGAACGGTGATTTCAATCAAGCCATTACTATTCGCTCGTTTCTGAGTAAAAACAATACTTTGTATTATCAGGCTGGTGCCGGTATTGTTGCCAAGTCAGATGAAGCGACTGAATTGCAGGAAGTAAAAAGTAAGCTGGCCGCATTGAAGTCTGCACTGGACATGGCTGTAAAACTTAAAAATTAACGTTATGAAAATTCTGGTATTCGATAACTACGATTCATTTACCTACAATTTGGTACATATATTGCACGAAATATGTGATGCTCAGATTGATGTGATTAGAAATGACAAGTTGCGGCTTGAAGATGCTGCGGTTTATGATAAAATTGTTTTGTCTCCTGGCCCTGGTATCCCTTCTGAAGCGGGATTACTACTCGATTTGATACGGATGTATGCGCCGACTAAAAGTATATTGGGCGTTTGTTTGGGACATCAAGCTTTGTGTGAGGCTTTTGGGGCTAAATTGGTTAATTTGGCAGAGGTGCACCACGGCCTTTCGGAAAAAATTTTTAAAGTAGCATCTGATCCTTTGTTTGAAGGTTTACCTGAGTCGTTTGAAGTAGGACGGTATCATTCCTGGATTGTTAGTCCTGAAAATCTTCCCGATTGTATAGAAGTGACCGCTGTTGATGAAGAAGGTCAGATTATGGCTATACAGCACAAACAATACAAGCTGCATGGAGTGCAGTTTCATCCGGAATCGGTGCTGACACCTGAAGGAATGAAGATAATGAAAAACTGGGTGGAAATGAATTGATTTGGATACGGAAAAATTAAATTAATAAGATATGAAACAAATACTTAACAGACTTTTTGAGCATCAGATTCTAAGCTCGAAAGAGGCTGCCGATATTATGATTAACATCGGTTCAGGTAAATACAATAATGATCAAATAGCAGCTTTTATTAGTGTGTTTTTAATGCGAAGCATTACAGTAGACGAGTTGGAAGGCTTTCAAAAAGCGCTGCTTGATATGTGTCATCGGGTCGATTTGTCTGAATTTGATCCTATTGATATTGTGGGCACAGGGGGAGATGAAAAGAATACTTTTAATATCTCAACACTAAGCTGTATCGTTTTGGCCGGCGCTGGCTACAAAGTTGCCAAACATGGGAACTATGGTGCCACTTCTGTTTCGGGTTCCTCGAATGCCATGGAACAACATGGTGTTAAGTTTACAACGGATGTGGACAAACTTCGTCGTTCCATTGAAAGAACCAATTTGGCTTACCTTCATGCGCCATTATTTAATGCAGCATTGAAAACTGTTGCACCGATCCGTAAAGCACTTGGAGTGCGCACTTTCTTTAATTTAATGGGCCCTCTGGTGAGTCCCGTTATTCCCCGCCGGCAATGTTTAGGCGTTTACAATCTGAAAATGGCACGTTTATACAATTATACTTATCAACAAACAGGTGTAGACTTTGCAATAATTCATAGTTTGGACGGTTATGATGAATTATCTCTGACAGGTGATATGAAAATTATACGTAATTCGGGAGAAGAAGTCGTAAAACCTTATGATCTTGGATTTGGTACGGTTAAACCTGAAGACTTATTTGGAGGAGATACGGTAGAAAAAGCGTCTTCGATATTTGACAACGTTCTTGAGAATACTTGCACGGAAGCCCAGAAGAATGTGGTTTTGGCTAATTCTGCAATTGCCATTCAGGTTATTCATCCCGAAATGAGTTTTGCGGATGCTGTTGATCAGGCACGCGAATCGTTGGAAAGCGGCAAGGCTTTAAATACTTTTAAGCAGTTTGTGGAATTCAATTCCTGAAAAAGATGACTATCCTTGAACAGATTGTGGCGAATAAGCGCCTTGAGGTGGCAACCAGAAAACGTGTTGAACCGATTAAACATTTGAAAAATCTTTGTGCAAGTATGAACCCTGGCAGGTCTTTAAAACAGGCCTTGATTGATTCACCGACAGGTATTATTTCTGAGTTTAAACGCAAGTCTCCTTCCGTTGGATTTATCCATCCTGATGCTCAGATTGTCCCTATTGTTCAGGCCTATGATTTGGCAGGTTGCAGTGGTATTTCCGTTTTGACCGATTCTGACTTTTTTGGCGGAACAATCAGTGATTTTAAGGCCGCCAGAAATGCAGTCGCTTGTCCGATTCTTCGAAAAGATTTTATAATTGATCCTTATCAAGTGTATGAATCCAAAATAATAGGAGCAGATGTGATCTTACTGATAGCTGCATCACTAACATTGGATGAGGCTTATGATTTGGGTGAACTTGCACATGAAATTGGTATGGAAGTTTTACTGGAGGTTCACAGTGAAGATGAATTGGATTATGTAAGCCGCTTCACGGATATAGTGGGTGTAAATAACCGAAATTTGAAAATATTTAAGACAGATGTTCAGACCTCTTTTGATCTGGCTGGCAAAATTCCATCCGATAGGGTGAAAATATCAGAGAGTGGCTTGAAAGACCCGGCAACGGTTAAAGCTCTTAGAAAAGCAGGTTACAATGGTTTCCTTATGGGGGAGGCATTTATGAAACATGAAAATCCCGGGGAGGCTCTTGCCTCTTTTATCAAGGAATTAATTTAAAAGAAGATCAAATGCCCAACAGGAAACTTAAACTAAAGATTTGTGGTATGCGTGAGCCGGATAACATATTGGAAGTTAAGGCTTTAAAACCAGATTACATGGGCTTTATTTTTTACCCTGAATCTCCCCGCTTTGTAAAGTCTTTGACTTATGAGGTTGTGCATTTAGCTTCAATGCATGATATTGAACCTATCCCTGTATTTGTAGATGCTTCGGTTACTTCCATCCTCCATACGACTGAGATCTATCCTTTTACAATTGTGCAATTGCATGGTCATGAGACACCAGAGACTTGTGCCGCTTTAAGAGCAAATGGGCTTAATGTGATCAAAGCTATATCTCTTTCAGATTCTAAAGATCTGGAAGTGACTAAACTATACAGAGATTGTTGCGATTATTTTTTGTTCGATACGAAATCCCTGGTTTATGGCGGATCCGGAAACCATTATGACTGGGATATTTTACAAAACTATAACGAAACAGTTCCTTTTTTTCTGAGTGGCGGTATTGGCCCGAATGATGCAAAAAAGATTCTGGCTTTTGAACACCCTCAACTTTTTGGGATAGATATTAATAGCCAATTTGAAATTAAGCCGGCATTAAAGGATGTCCGGCTTATAAAAACTTTTATTGATCAATTAAATTCATAATATTATTAATATGCAAAATAGAATCAATAACCTTTTTCAGGTTAAAAAATCGGATATCTTATCCGTATATTTTACGGCTGGTTATCCGAATCTCGAAGATACGATGCCCGTGTTGCGCGAACTTCAGTCCCAGGGCATAAGCATGGTTGAAGTTGGCATTCCATTTTCTGATCCGATGGCTGACGGACCTGTTATTCAGGATAGTGGGAATATAGCTCTTAAAAACGGTATAACTTTGCACAAAATCTTCGCACAGCTTGATGGAATGCGTCCTGAAATCAATGTTCCAGTTATCCTGATGGGCTATTTAAATGTCGTTATGCAGTATGGACTTGATGCATTTTGCCGGGATTGTAAAAGGGTGGGGGTTGACGGCGTGATTATACCGGATCTCCCAATGAGTGAGTACATAGAGGAATATAAACCAGTGATGGACAAATACGGTTTGGCTATGATCTTACTGATTACACCTGAAACGTCTGATGAACGTATACATGAAATCGATGATAATACCAGCAGCTTTATCTATATGGTATCTTCGGCCTCAACAACTGGTACCCAAAAGAGTTTCAACAATGCCAAACAGGCTTATTTCCATAGAATTAATAAAATGGAATTGAAGAACCCGCGTATGGTTGGTTTCGGTATTTCCAATAAAGCGACCTTGGATGCGTCTTTTAAGGATGCTTCAGGAGCCATTATAGGTAGTCGTTTTATTGAATGCCTTACACAGGAGAAAAATATCCCCGATGCCGTTCGAGCTTTTTTGGAAGGATTAAAATAACTGAAGGAACTATCATTTGTTCTTATGCTGTTAGTTTGCGTTAATCGGTGAACGGGGGAATTTTGTTTATTAATAAAGTTTTATTGCACAAAAGTCTAATAGTTTGTTAAATACATAACTTTATACCGAGACATGATTAAACTGTTATAAGTTTTTGAGTTCTAAGCTAATGCAAAACAGAAGAAAAGAACTCAAATACATATAAATTATGAAAACGATGAAGAATGTTTTATTAGTTGCCCTTTTTGCATTTAGCGCAACTGTATTTGCTCAACAAAATGCCGGGCCGAATCAAAATGAACCTGCTTTATTAGGTCAAAGACAAAGACCAGATAAAGGGATTGTGAGTAGTCTAAATCTTAGTAATGATCAGCAAGCAAAGCTGAAAAGTATTAGTAAGGAATACCAGCAGAAGGATTCTATCGCATTTGCTGAATTTCGTAATCAACAGGAAAACAAGCGTATAGAACAACTTAATGCCTTTAAGTCAATTCTAAACAAGGATCAACTTGATCAATTCGAGAAAATTCAGCAAAATCAGGAATTTACGGAAGTATTTGGAGGCCAGAGGCCCAATGGCATGCGTATGGAACGTGGCGGCTTTATGGGTATGAACGGACAGAGTGGCAGAATGGGATTCCAACAACCTGAATCTAATGGACAGAGCCAAAACAGATCCAATGGCATGCGGATGGAACAACGTGGTGGTTCCATGGGTCAGAATGAAGGAGAAGGCGCCAGAACTGGCATGCAACAACGTAACTTTGATGGCCAAGGCCAAAGACAAGATAATTCAAAAGGGATGCGTATGGGTCAACAACGTGGTGGTTTCATTGGCCAAAATGGATCTAATAATAGGATGGGCATGCAAAATTTCGCCATGAATGGTCCTGGACGCGGGCAAAGTTTTGGAAGAAATGGAAAGAACTTAACTCCCGAAGAACGTGCCAAACAACAAACAAAACAATTGACAAACGTATTGAATTTAACTGATAAACAAGTTGCTAAAATTCAGAATATAAATTTGAAATATAATCAGGAAGGATCAACAAATCAGGGATATAGGGGTAATAAAAGTGATTTCACAGAGAATGCCAATGCTAAACAGAAAAAAATTGAATCTATATTGAATAAAGACCAGAAAGAAAAATATGAAACTCTTTTGAAGGAATCTCATAATAATTCAAATGATTTAAATAATAGACATGGTCAGCAACGTGATCAAAGGCAAGAAGGCCAACCGATGTAAGCGTCGATGTCGAGATATTACTAACAAGGGAATATTTTATTTATTTACCGATAGATATTAAACCATTGAGCTGTTATTTAATCAAAAGTAGTATATTTGAATATATAATTTTTTAAACTCAAATCTATAATCCAAATTTAAAACAAAAATGAAAAATTTCAGAACACTTACGGTAGCCGCTTTATTATTGATGTGTACTGCTGCTATGGCTCAACAAGGTAATCGTCAAATGAGGTCAGCAACTGAAAATGCTACCAGACAAACGACGACGTTAGTTGAATCTTTAGGACTGAATGCTGATCAAACAGCTAAGATTCAGGTTGTCAACTATAAATATGCCGTTAAGGATTCAATCACTTTCGCAGGAATGCGTAGCCAGTCAGCTGAAACAATGGATCGTGACGCAATGATGAAAGCGATGCAGGAATCAAGAGCAGCTAAAACAGTTGAAATTGAAGCTATTTTGACAGATGCTCAAAAAGTAAAATATGAAGCTGCTGAAAAGGAAAGACAAAGTAGAGGTTTTGGCGGTGGTGCTCCTCAAGGTGGTCCTCAAGGTGGAGGCCAAAATTAATTGACGTATTTTTATAGGTATTAGTTCAATTACGTCAAGTCAAAGGCTGCTCTAAATTTATTTTGGAGCAGCCTTTTTTTGTCCTGTTAGTTTGATTCTGCTTTTGTTTATGTGCATATTTATGGGCTATTTTTGTGATATTTATGCATTCAGGAAAAACAAGTAGGTTTGCTTAAAAAAACACCAAGGTGAGATACTCCAAACCATAAGGTGCTTTACTCCAAACACCAAGGTGTTTGATTCAAAACACTAAGGTGTTTTCTCTCAAAACATAAGGTGTTTCCTGTCGAACATCAAGGTGCTTTTTTTAGGTCTCTCCTGTTTTGTAAAAAAGGCTGTTTTACCTTTTCTAATCCGCTTTTTGCTGTTTGGGCTTCTTTTGCATAAGGTTGCATTATTGGGTCTGAATATTGGTGGCTTTGTGTTTTGATGGTATACCTATATAT
>Ga0302292_1001107_pt1 | contig 17703 bp, 15 predicted proteins | sample III_Fen_N2_1_FD_194553 | JGI IMG/M metagenome (GOLD analysis project Ga0302292, IMG submission 194553) | Peat permafrost microbial communities from Stordalen Mire near Abisko, Sweden - III_Fen_N2_1 | ecosystem: Environmental > Terrestrial > Soil > Wetlands > Permafrost | place: Sweden: Abisko...
GTGGACAAGGAATTCTCCTTTTCAGCAACCTCTTAAGCAAGTATTACATGAAACTTGGTTACGAGTTAAAAATATCAGACGTAATTGGATTAGGACAACGTGGTGGAGGTGTCGAAAGTCATTTCCGGTATTCAAACAAGCCGGTGTTATCGCCTTTTATCAAAGCAGGTGATGTGGATTACCTTATATCTTTTGAACAAACGGAAACACTTCGGTATTTGCATTGCCTGAAAGACGATGGCATCGTTTTCTCAAGCACTTTTGAGTTATCAACTTCCAGTGTAAACACCCGGCTGGAAAAAGATATGCCCGAATCCAAAACAGAGCTTATAAGGAGGTTGGGTAAGAAGACATTTATTGTAGATCCCGATGAGTACAAAAGTACGGACTTTGATATCAGCAAAATGATGAATATTGTTATGCTTGCCATCTATGCTGAATTTAGAGGCTATTCGCATGATGAGATGATTCAAATAGTAAAGGAAAACGTTCCTGAAAAGTTTGTTGCAGGAAATCTAAAAGCATACGAAAAGGGTATATCGATTGGCCGCGCTAAACTTGCAGAAATTAATCAATAACTATTAAGCCAAAATGGAATTACCTGAAGGTGTAATACTCCTGGATAGTTTAGGTGATTTACAACCTGACAATGCAAGTCCGATTCTTGTGTGCGCATCACATTGCGGTGACAATGGGGCTTTTGCCCGAAAGCTAAAGAACTGTCATATAAAAGCTGTTTTTCTAAACAATGCCGGTATAGGCAAAAATCAGGCAGGAATCAGTGGTCTCCCGCATTATGCGGCTGAGGGCATTCTGGCCTGTGCTGTCGATCACAATAGCGCTGAGATTGGTGTTTCGCACGATACCTGGGAGAGCGGAATTATAAGTCACACCAATACACTGGCCGAAGATGCCGGAATCCAAATCGGTGATTCTGTAAAAGAGGCCGTTGCCAAAATAATCTATATCATCGCTCCTACTTCTTCGACTCATGAGAATAAGAATTCCGAATCTCTTATTGATGAGAACAAAGATAGCAAGGTGAACCTGAAAAAACAAATTCAAACCCAAATAGATGGAGTAAGTATCACTGTAACTGATAGCATTACTTTCTTAAATGAGAATAATGCAGGCGATATTGTTGTATGTGGATCGCATGGTGGTGTAAGTGCAGGACATTATGCTCAGAAACTTCAGTTGAAAGCTGTGTTTTTTAATGACGCCGGAATTGGTAAAAACAATGCCGGCATAAAAAGTCTTGACTCTCTAAGTGATGCTGGAATCCTTGCATGTACGGTTGACTGCATGAGTGCTGAAATTTTCAACGGGCAGGACATACTTGATAATGGCATTATCACTGCTTGCAATCAACTGGCAAAGACCAGAAACATCAAAGAAAACATGACAATTAAAGAGGCCATTAAATATATTTAGTTTAGAGCCCATTTTTGCATCCAACCGCGAAACGTGACCAAAACGTTTTATAATTTCAACTACAATAATGTACAATCGTGCGAATAAATACGTAGGTGGTTTACTTTTTTAGATTCAATGGAAACAATCATCCAAAGATTTGAACAAAAAGTATAACCTTTTTAAATTAAAACGCGTATATTTGAACGAAAAACAGAAAAACTCATCCATTTAAACGCTTTAAAAAAGCAGCACTTCAAACATCTACATACTGAAACAATCTAACTAAAATCACATGAATACATTTTTAATGAAATTGAAATCAAGTCTGCTGGATACTAATTTTGCAACTCAAATTAAAGCGGAAGAAGTCGGTAAATCAGTAAAGTATCTATTGATATTAATGATTTTTATTGGAAGCGGAATCATGATTAAAGCCGAAATAGGAATTGACGATGCAGCCAAGAAAATGGTAACAACACTTAAAACAAAATTCCCTGATTTCGAACTAAAAGTCGGACATTTGAAGTGTAGCGGGGTAATGCCATTTATACTAAACAACGCAGATGAAAAAGATGAAGTAATTATCATTGACACAAGTGGTAAATACACACCCGAAATTCTTGACAAGTATAAAAGTGGTGCATTTTTCACAGAAAGTAAGGTTGTATATAAAAAAGACGCCTTTGAAACTAAAACTTATAATCTCAGCGATGTAAAAGTAAACCTCACCAAAGCAGATATCATCAATCTAATAACTAAATGGACTATACCTGCACTGATTTTTATTTTTTTGATTAGTCTCTTTTTCATCTTCCTAGCCAAACTTCTTGGCGTGTTCCTGTTGTCGATAATTGGTATCATAATAAACAAGTTGATGAATGCAGAATTAGATTATCAGACCATTTTCAAAATTTGCGTTTATGCCATTGTTTTGCCGTCCATCATTAAATTCGGATTAGGTATGTTTAACATCAACATCCCTTATTTCTGGATACTATACTATGGAATTGCATCTTTCTATATAGTCAGATTCATTAAAGAGTTCAATAAATTGAACGAAGAAGCATTATCTACTAATTAAAAACACAAGAGAAAGATTCAACAATTGATCCCCTGATTGTTGTTGAGCAACAATAAAAACCATCAATATGAAAAATCCCGCACGCATTTCTGTTTTGAGTTTCGTAGTTCTGTTCGTTAGTCTGTTTTCATCCTGCCAGAACGATCCGATAGATCATACCATCGGTGCATTCAGTAATGGAAGTAATGAACGGAATATGATCGTGGTGATGAGCGATCTGCATTTGGGTGCCGATTTGACCTATGCGGAGTGCAACAAGAATCTGGGGTCGTTGGAGAAATTGCTGAAACAGATAAAAGCTGCTCCCAACGTAAAAGAACTGGTGATTGCAGGCGATATGCTGGACGAATGGTTTGTGCCGGCAAATGTAGATACGTATAAGGGAAAGGATCAGGCTGATTTCGTAAAACGGATTGCGGCAACCAATAAAGGTGTGTTTGATGCAATTAATAGTATTATCAAAGAAAAGAAAATACGGGTTACCTATGTGCCCGGAAATCATGACTTGAGCATTACGGCTGCCAATGTTGAGCTTGTACTTCCCGGAATAAACCAAGCCCGGGATGCTGAACAAGGCCTGGGAACATATTCACCCACCGCTGCACCCACGATAGCGATTGAACATGGACATCGCTATAATTTTTTCTGTGCCCCCGACCCTATTTCCAATCAGGTTACTGCTCCGGGTACTATTTTGCCTCCGGGATATTTTTATACCAGAATAGCAGTGCTGCATGTAATGCAAGGAACAGAAACTCCTGCCGACACGCCCCCTGCGATTACTCCAAACCCTTCGGGAACTGCCAGCCAAACGTTGCTATACACCTATTGGTATGTATGGAGCAAAGCATTAACCACCTACCCGATAGCCAATAAGTTTGACGAGAAAATCATCGTCACCAATGTGAATGGCTTCAAAGGAAACTACGCGGTAAACGATATACTTCCCTATCAAACTACCCCGGGTGGAGTGATAGATGTAAACTTGTATAAAGGCATTCAGGATAGTTGGAACGAACGTCAAACCCGCAATCATGTGGAAAAACTTATTCCGGTCAGTCAGGCAATAGCAGGTTCGGGCAAGGCAAGCGAATCGGAGTTACAAGCACAGAATCAGTATTTTCTGAATTCCAATTCAACGAAAAGAATCGTTGTTTTTGGGCATACGCACGATCCTAAGATTATTGCATCGACAAACTTAAACGGTCAGAAATGCATCTATGCTAATTCAGGAACGTGGATTGATCATAACGGTGTAGTTCCCACCACCATGAGTTTTGTGGTTATTACGCCGCAGAATGCAACGGCTACTTCGCAAACGTATGTGAAACTATTCAATTTCCAAAACGAAGTCATCACCACCATGGCTCAGGACTCGATACGGTATTGAGAATTTGGATCGTTCCCCGCTGACGCACGAAAAGGCTGTTATGCCCAAGTCTCAGTCGAACGGGGGTTAGGCGCAGACATAAATATGTAAACTGCATATTTACAATCATTTAATCTCCTTTATAGTTTATTCGCCTACCGCTAGATACTTGAATTACTCCCCATTATGCCCGTTTCTTTCATGAAAGTTGAAGCTTCTTTCATGAAAGTTGTCGTCATTATAATGAAAGTTGCCGTCATTTTACTGAAAGTTGGAGCATCTTTCATCAAAGTTGGAGCATCTTTCATCAAAGTTGGAGCATCTTTCATCAAAGTTGAAGCATCTTTCATCAAAGTTAGAGCATCTTTCATCAAAGTTGAAGCATCTTTCATCAAAGTTGGAGCATCTTTCATCAAAGTTGAAGCATTTTTCATCAATCTTGAAGCATTAATTCCCTATAATTCTCTATTATTCCCCTGTTTTTGTCGTCATCTGATTAATGCTCCATTACTCATCATTATTGTTCCAAAACTCACCAATCTTGTCATCATTCATCTGAATAATGCTCCAAAACTCACCAATCTTGTCGTCATTCATCTGAATAATGCTCCAAAACTCACCAATCTTGTCGTCATTCATCTGATTAATGCTTCATTACTCATCATTATTGTTCCAAAACTCACCAATCTTGTCATCATTCATCTAATTAATGCTCCAAAACTCATCAATCTTGAAGCAAAACTCACCAACATTGAAGCATTAATTCCGTATATCTGTCTGCCTTCACCCATTGTTTTTATACTGTTGATGTGAAGTTTTCTGATGTTAAGGAGACTGTGCACAAAATCTGTGTTAACTATAGAAAATAATACCGGCAATATTAGTTTTAAAATAAAATAAACAAATTCGTTGTTAATGTAAAATATAGTTTTTATCTTTGGGGGTTTAAATAAAAAGGATAAGAGTAAAACAGTAAAAAATAACGATAGGTTAAAATATATAAGGGCACCTATATTAAACAAGTACTTGTTTTATATATCAGTAATTTACATACAAATAACAACAAACAACCTAACTGCTAAAGTTTATATAAGGTCACCTAGGTGCCGATATAAATTGTTAGGGGCAAGCCGAGAAAAAAAAGACGTGCAAATAATGACGATTTTGTAACTCGACTATAAATTTAAAATAAGATTCTCAAAAGTTGTGTTATTCAGAATTTCATCCTATATTTACATGCCAATTAACAATTGATAGTAAAACTACTCCTGAAACTACTTATCAATTATATCTATAAAAAGAAGTTTTACAACTTCTAAAAATACTCTTCAATATAATAATAGATATTAACGAAAAGAAAATGATTACCAAAAAAGAGAATCACTTAAAGCTTATTCCTCAAAACAACGGAGTCTGTTATAACGAAAGTCACAATTATTTAACTACAAGAATTAATACAAGTTGCACAGGTAACATATACCATACCTGCCTAAGATTATCGAAAAATCTATCAATTGTAATTAAAATAGGCATTGGAAAATCAAAAGTATTTCTTAACAACATAACAATATACTCTTACCCAAATGGTAAAAGGCGCGTAATTGGAACTCAATTTTATAATAGATTTGAATATAGTGAAGCTGAAATCATATCATGTGTAAAAAAGATTATCAGTAAAGATATTGTTGAAGCTTTCTATAAAAACAAAACACAGTATGATATAGAATGGCTAAAGAATTTTATAAAAGTACTTGTAAATGAGACAATGCAAAATCAAAAAGAAGCTTTCAATACCATAAAACGATAATTCAAAATGAATAACCAATTTAATTTAGAGATTTCATCTAATGCCGACTGTAATGTCTATAATGGAAATGATTTTTTATTTGCATTGAAAGCATATTGCTCAACAAAAATTTCGATTGAAAAAGCAAATATAAAATTGAGAGTATTTGACATTGACAATCAATCAAAATTACACCAAATTGATTATGATTTTACAAGTGATTATTATAGAATATTCATAGATTTAATTGCAATAATTAAGGCACGAAAGTTTATTGAAAACTTCAAACCAATTGTCAAAAAAGAATATGAACGTGGTTCAAGAAGTTACTGGGAGAAAGGAAGAATAGACAAATCATTTCAATATATATATGGTTATGATCTTGATTGTGTATTTGCAACTGGACATAATCCTAATAGTGACTTTGAAGATGGATACGCTATGGTTAGATTTAGGTCTAATGATAGCAACGAATATTATGGTTTTAGAACGGATTATAAGTTTATCAATAAACTTGGAAATATTGTTTCAGATTACATCGGGAATAATGTTTCAGGTCATAACGGAAATAATATTGAAAATAAAGCAGATGGAATAGCTATAGTATTTAATAACAACAAATTTGGTTTTGTAAATCTAAGAGATGAGAAGATTTATGATTGTAAATATGATAAAGCATTTAGCTTTAAAGATGGTCTCGCGAGTGTCAGTTTTGATGGTAAATATGGATTCATTGATAAAAATGAAAATGTAGTTATTGACTTTATATATCAAGAAGCTAGTAATTTCAATGAAGAGTTAGCTTGTGTAAAACTTGAATCTAAATTTGGATATATTAATAAAAATGGTTTGGAAATTCTACCATTTATTTATGACAAAGCGACAAGTTTTTGTAACACCATTGCAAAAGTAATTATAAATGAAAAAAATTATATTATAGACAGATTTGGAAATAGAAATGAAACAGTTGATTTTGATTCAATAATAGAGTGTAAAAATAATGTTGCACTTGTGAAGAAATCTGAAAGGAATATTTTTATTGATCAAAATGGAAAGGTAGTGTTTGTCAATTTATTTCAATCATGGGGCAAATTTGTAAATGGGTTTCTTCGTGTAACTGATGTAAATAATATGCACGGATATATAAACACAAAAGGGCAAATTGTTATCCCATTGATATATGAGTATGCTGATGACTTTTCTGATGGATTAGCTTGTGTTCAGAGAAATAACAAATATGGTTTTATTGATAAGAATGGTACTCAGGTTATAGATTTTATATATGAATATGCATATGGTTTTTCAGAAGGATTAGCCTGTGTAAAGCACGATGATAAATATGGTTTTATTGATAAGAATGGAACTCAGGTCATAGATTTTATATATGAATATGCAGATAGTTTTTCAGAAGGATTGGCACGTGTATGTGTTGATAATAAATATGGATTTATCAATAAAATTGGAGATACAGTTATTAAACATTTATACGATAATGCTGGGAGATTGTCTGAGGGTCTAATTTGTGTAAACTATAATGATAATTGGAGCGTAATTGATGTAGAAGATGAATCTATTTTTTATAATAGAGTTATTCATTGTCGTAATATTTCTTCTGAATCATTTAAGGACGGTCTCTTGATAGTAACTTTGAGTGGTGATTCGTGTGAATTGACATTTTTTGATTTTGCTGAAAATATAAATTTTGGAGATTATTATAATTGTAGTGATTTTTCAGAAGGTTATGCATGCGTAAAAGTTAGTAGTGATAGTAATTATTTCTTTATTGATAAAAATGAAAGGGATGTATTTGATAGAAGTTTTACAGCTGCTAGTTCATTTTCAGAAGGACTGGCTTGTTGTCAAAATGAAAAGTATAGATATGGCTATATAGACAAATCAGGCAATGATAAAATACCATTCTCATTTCAATATGCTAGTGATTTCTCGGAGGGATTAGCAAGTGTTACTATTAATGATAAATATGGTTATATTGATAATTCTGGAAAGGAAATAATTCCAATTGAGTTTGATGAGATTTTTAATTTTATAGGCGAGTATGCAAAAGTAAACATAAATGGAATGTATGGCATAATTGATAATAAAGGAAAACTAATCATTCCTGCCATTTATGAAAGTATAAAACACTGTGCATATGATTTTTTCATCGTACAAAAAAAAGAATATTATTTGTGTAAGAACTGGGGAGTAATTGATGTAAATGATAACATTATTCTACCATTTGGATTTGATGAAATCACGCTGCTCAATAATAATTTTATAAAGGTAAGCATTAAGAAAAAAATTGGTCTTTATAATCACAACTTTGAGGAATTATTTTTACCTAAATATGATATATTAACTGATTTCAGAAATAATTTATCTATGGTAAAATTAAATGGACATTGGGGTTTAATCGACAACAAAGGTGAAGAGGTTGTTTCCCCTAAATATGATGAAATATCTGATTTTGTAGATGGAATAGCTCGTGTAAAGTTACATAATTGGGATTTTGATTTTATAGATAAAAATGGTAATAATATTACTCCTAAACAACACTATGGCTCATTATATTCAGATGCCTTAGATTTTAGCAATGGATTTGCTGCTGTAAAAAACAAAAATTCACTATGGGGATATATAGACAAATCTGGCAATGAAGTGATAAAGTGTCAGTTTGAAGAAGCCATGTCGTTTTCTGAAGGTTTAGCTTGTATAAAATTAGGGGATAATTATGGTTATATCAATAATAAAGGTGATATTGTTATATATTGTTGTTATCCTGAAGCTGGTGATTTTAAAAATGGTTTTGCTTTAGTTTCGTATGTTCCTAAAATCAATGGAAAAATGCACCGAAATTTGATTAATACAGATGATGATACCTACACACTTAATTATCAACCTCCAACCAAGAAAAAGTATATTAATGCGAATGGCGAATCATTAATTATTAGATCTGTTGTAGATATTTATCAAACAAATTTTGAAGCTGAAAAAGATATATTACAATCAATTGATAAAATCACATATCTGATAGATGATGCTACTGATTTTTATGAGGGTTATGCGAGAGTAAAAATTAAAGGTGTCTGGAGATTATTAGACACTAAAGGAAGATTTTATTGACTTATTATAAACAGAGTCGATTGATAAGATTTATGAATAAATATTTTACTTACAGTTTAATTTAAATTTTTATGAAACAAATATTTTTTGAAGACATTGATGATTTGGGAGTTTTTAGAGATTTAATAAACCCCAAAGCTTTTTATGGAATGCCCAATGAGTCTGCAAATATGAAAAGAACAATCGAACAACTATTTATTAACCAAATCATCCCAGATGAAAAGACTATAAAAGTTTATCAAATCTTATATGAAGGAGAAAGAGATAATTATTCTCAAACTTATCAAACGGATAGAACTAAGATGATTGATTTTTCTATAAATAGAATTGAGGGCATTCCGATACGATTAATTGACAAATAGATAATAGATAACTAAAATAAATACCTTAATTGGATAACTTTAAACTCAAAATCTTTTGCACTTGAGAGTTATTTAATTAATTGAAAAATTGAATAACTATTGAAATAACTAACTAAACACTAATCGCAAAAAAAGCCACCGCAAGTTAGCGTTTACATACAAAAGTCTTGCAGTGGCTTTTATAGCTTTTTGATAATCGGCAGAGCGTACACAGTACATTGTTTTTTGCTGATTGTGGAAGTTTCGAGAAATTCTGGAAGAAAAAAAATACGCCTAATACATGCTTGTTCATTGACTGGCATGTATTCCGGCAGTTTTATCAAAACAAACTCACCAACAAAGCAATATTCAAAACCGTAACAATTACCCCTAACAAATAAAGGGTTAGCTTGGAGAACAGCGTGTTTTTATATTTTCCCATTACCTTTTCGGACGAAGTGAGGTAAACCTGAAGAAATATTGTGAACGGAAGCTGAATACTTAAAATCATTTGCGAAATAATCAATCCCTGAAACGGATTGGTTATCAGCAGAATGATTCCAAAGGCAAGCACCAACGATATGCCTACTCCCACCCTGGAATGGTTATCTTTAATATCGTATGGTTCTTTGTACATTCCGGCAAATATAGAACCGGCAGCAATGCCCGAAGTGATGGTTGAAGCAATACCCGAGAACAACAAAGCCACTGCAAACACCACCCCGGCATTATTTCCCAACAACGGAACGAGCAAGTGATTAGCCTGTTGCAATTCGTTCACTGGTATTTTAGATTTGAAGAAAGTGGCTGCTGCCAACAATATCATCGCACTGTTGATTGCCCAACCTACTAACATGGAAAACAAGGTATCAAAAAACTCAAACCTCAATTGTTTCTTAATCACTTTTTCGTCCTCCAGGTTCCATTGGCGGCTTTGAATGATTTCAGAGTGCAGGAATAAATTGTGAGGCATAACCACCGCACCTAACACACTCATAATAACCAGCATGGAACCCTGCGGAAACGAAGGTGTCACCCACCCCGTCATGGCACTGTTCCAATCGATATGCACCAACGAAAGTTCGTATAAAAACGATAACCCGATTACCGAAACAAAAGCGATTATCCATTTTTCCATTATTTTGTAACTGTTGGTCAGCAACATGATAATAACAAAAACAGTGACCAGCAGTGCTCCTGCCCGAATAGGAATTTTAAACAACATTTCCAGAGCAATGGCACCACCCAATATCTCGGCCAGCGAAGTGGAGATGGATGCCAACATGGCTGTGGTAAGTAGAAACTTAGAAAAACGCGGTTTGAGGTAAATGGTTGCAGCTTCCGAAAGGCAAAGCCCGGTGGCAATACCCAAGTGAGCCACATTGTGTTGCAGCATGATAAGCATCAGGGTGGATAGCGTCACCATCCAGAGCAACGCATAGCCATAATTGGCACCGGCAGCCAGATTCGAAGCCCAGTTTCCGGGATCGATAAAGCCTACTGTAACCAACAGTCCCGGTCCAATGAATTTCAGAATATCAAGCCCGCCCAAAATGGGTCGGTAATTCTTGCGATCTATATCTTTAAACAGTTTAAACATAAAGCATTACAATCTATTTGTTTCTGTAAAATAAAACGGTTTCACGAATTCCTTCGGCATACGAAGTTGGTTTAAAATTAAATTTATCATTAAACTTCGATGAATCAAAATAATAATCATGATCGCTTTGGTAAAGCATTTCCGCTGTTTCGGCAATGGTTTTATCAAACAATCCCGCCATCTGAACCACCCAACGCTTTAGAACCGTATAATTCGGTTTTACTCCAAATACACGGGCAGCAATGCTTATAAATTCTTCGCCGGTAATGCCGGGATTGAATGTAGGCAAATGCCACACCTGTTGAAAACTATCATCGGCTGCACTCAGCAATTTCAATGCTTTTGCCGCATCAATGGTGTAAGTATAGGAATGAACGGTATGCTCATTGACCAGCCATTGTGCATTTTTGCCATTTTTAAACCGATCAATCGTCATCACATACGGAACGCTGACCAACGTGCTGTAAGGTCCGTAAAAATCGGCCGAACGCGCAATAATTGCCTGAATGTTATTGCTTTTCATTTCCGCTTCAAGCATATTGGCAATGTTGGCGCGAATCTCCCCTTTCTTGCTGCACGGATTGTAAGGTGTTTCTTCGGTCATTTTGCCTTCCACCTTTCCGTACATGTAAACGTTGTCAAAAAATATCAACTTAGCCTGCACACTTTTACAAGCATCAATTGTGTTTTGCATAATCTTTGGCCACGATTCTGCCCATAGTTTATGGTCGTAAGCCAACCCAACGCAAAGATACACAATATCCGAATGTTTTATGCTTTCCAACGTTTCCGAATACGAAAGAACATCGGCCATAATTGATTCCGCCCCCGGAATGGAATAACCACTCCGCGAAACAAGCCGTACTTCATCCTTTGATTTGAGCAACTGATAGGCCAACGCATTCCCTATCGCTCCACCTGCTCCTAAAATGGTATGTCTCATGTTATAAGTTTAGTTTTAATGTTTAATTTTAAAACACATAACAGAGCATGTAGTTCATTTATAGTACCAATAATATATAACGTAAGGATTGTTTAATAACCAAAATGAATTAAATCACCGAAGGACGATATTTGTATGTTTTGGATAAACCATAAAAAGATATTGGTTTGAGCAAAAGCGGCAAATACGACGAACATATAAATAATTCCAAAAACACCTCCAGCCACATGAGCCATGTGATTGATATTGCCGTTTTGATTCCGCTCTAAGTAAATGGAAGTTACCACATAGATAATCCCAAAGATAAATGCCGGCATCATAATTGGAATAAACATTAAGCCCATAAAATTCATCGGATAGATGAGCATATAAGCAAATACAATGGCCGAAACGGCTCCCGAAGCTCCCAAACTTCTATACTGATTATTGTTTTTCTCTTTAAACCACGAAGGCAAAATAGAGAAAATCAGCCCCAACAAATAAAGCACAACATACAAAATACCGCCAAGCCATTCGCCAAACACTTGATTAAACACCTTTTCTATCTCCGTACCAAACAGATAAAATGCAAACATATTAAAAAACAGGTGACCTATATCGGCATGAAGAAATCCGTAGGTTATAAACCGATACCATTGGTTCTGTTTAATTGCCGGAGGATAAAAAATTAGTTGACTAACAAGCGACTGGTTTCTAAATGCAAAATACGAAATAAGGGAAGTTATGGCGATAATAAGTATGGTAAGCATTAATTGTTGATTTTAGGATGAAAACGTTGTAGTTGAGAGCAAAGATAAGGGATAAATAACAATGATGCAAAGATTGGAAAATTAAAAAATACGTATTGGATGCATTGCAGCTAAAGACCGCTGAATGCACAGCTTGTCCCGATTTATCGGGATCAGTCAGCTAATGAACAAAGCGTGTGTTATGGGGCAGGTTTTTTGTCGTTCAGTCGTTTAAATGTCAGCCGATAAAATGTGGAAATCCATGCAACTCACATGTCAGTAGCTTGAAAAACCGAACTTTCCAACTGAAAACTACAAAAGCTGTTGTTTTTTTATATTTTTCTTTTCTTCGTTTTCTGACTGGACAAAACTGTCATAAATTAATGAATAAAATTTAAGTTCTTCTGTCTGTAAATCAATATTTTCTAACAGTTTTTCTATTGTTTTAAAGTCAGAAAGTTGATTTGTCTTTTTTGTCTTGTCCGAAAGTTGTCGTAAACCAATTTCCGCCCGACGACAAGCAAAGTTTGAAGTATCGTTTTTAAGTTGTCAAACTGTAATTCTTCAAACTTAAGTCGTTCTGCTTTTTATATAAATAAGCAATTTAAAGTTTTATATAATACTGTATTCCAAGTTCTATATTTGAGCCCTTTAGTAATTCATACCTGTATTCAGCTAGAATATTGAAGCTTTTTGTCAGTTTAAGTTTAATACCAGTACCTGCAAATCCATTTAATGTAAACTTGCTGATATTATCTATAGCATCTGTATCTGTTCTTGTGATTTTTCTAATATAGAATGTTGGGGCCAATCCCAAGTAAAAATATGGTGTTATCTTTGAATTTGTTATTTCATAATTTAAAAATACAGGAATTTCAAACGCATTTCTAGTCATTGTTTCATAATGATCTCTGTAGTAATAATAAATGCGTCGAGTCCAAATACCTTGAACCATTACCTCCCTAAGTTCGGATAATGTCGGAAAAAAATCTGTTTGTTGATTATAATTTGCCATCAAGCCATACTTGAGTGATAAATTAGGTGAAATATTGAGAAAATATTGAGATATTATGACATCTAACATAATATCTGTTTTATTTTTTTGTATCATTCCTTTTAAGGAAAAACTCAAAAAATCAATTCTATTGTTCTCTTGTTTTCTAATAATGTTGCCATTATGTTTTTCGTTTAAAACTGAAATCAGATTTTGAATATCTTTTCTTTTGAAGTCAACATTTCCAGCTACTACCCATAATTCCGGATAATCTTTACATAGAAGTACTAATTTTCCATTATATTTTCTGTCTTTTACAATAGTTTGTTTGACTAATGTATCTTTCGACTCTAAAACTACGGTATCGTGTTTTGAATATATGAAGTAAATAGGTTTACTGTTTAATTCAAGTTCATATAAATTATAGTAGCCTTCATTTAGCAGTTTTGAGTAATAATTAATATTATTGAAATTTGTTTTATCGAATCTTCTATTAATATTATCCTCAATCGAAATTATTTTTTTATTTTGAATCTTTTTTGAAAATAAATCATCGGATTTTGTTTGAATAATTTTATCTGAGAATGCATTATCAGTAATTACATATATGGAGTCATTGCATTTCACTTTATAAGTAAGGCTGATTTTCTGTGCAGTAATTAATTGAATTGCACTAAAAAATAACAAATTAATTAAAATTGATTTTTTCATTTTCTTGTTGATTATATTACTGCTTAACTATTTTTTTTAATAGGCCCTAACAACAGAGGCTATGGGCATGGCAGTTTACTCCCGTTGGTCGTGACCATTGGTTGCTGGAGCGTGTTTTAGAAACAGGCATTTATTTTTCTGCCAATTGTTTAATTATTTCAATTATTTTATCCTGATCACTCGGTCTGGAGGTGTTATTACTTATTAAATTTCCATTTTTATCAAAGAGCATATAGGTTGGATAACCGGTTATGGAGAATGCCTTTTGAAAATACTCACTGCTTTCTTTTGGAATAAAGTAATGCGTGCCACCTAATTTTGATTTTTCAACCTCAGCCTTCCATTTATCTTTTTCTGAATCAAAACATAAAAATACAAACGATACAGGTAAATCTTTTAATTTCATCATGAGTTCCTTCGAATAAGGGATTTCTGCACGACAGGGGCCACACCATGTAGCCCAACAATCTACATATATTACTTTACCCTTATTGTTTAATAAAATCGAATTAATAACAGATTTTGCAGGTGTATTGCTGATTTCCTTTAATATCGCTTTCGTGTTTAATGCCGGATTTTCAAAACGGAGTTTTGTTTCCCGGTAATAACTTAGAAGCTGTTCTTTTAAATGTTGATTCGTAATATGTTCGGTAATTAAATGTTGATACTTTTCAAACTTTTTTATATCACCTCTCTTAATCATACCTCCCAAACGCTCACATAAACCTAATTGGAGAAGCAAATTATTATTGACATGTTTTATAAGCCCATCTAGGCATAGAGAATCATCATCCAACTTTTTGGACTTGGTCCAATGCCCATCTTCAGTTTTACTCCATGATTCTTTAAATACTAACCTGTCAACATACCCACCAAAGTCAATGTTATTTATTACTTTTGAAAGGGTAAATGAATTGATTAAGTCACTATCTGAAATCTGGACAGATTTTTGAAAATCAAAATAATCATCAGCTACGTCCCAATTCCAATATCCCCTAATATTATTTAGTTGTCTGTGGTTTTCCGGATACATTGCTTTGTCATAAAAAAAAGAATATTCTACTTCATTTCGCATCCATCTCTCCATTACGGGGGATAGCTTCTGTTTTTTAATAAAACTGTTATATGCTTTCACCGACTCATGGTAAAGACTATCACAGAATTTCAAATACTCGTTTGGGGATAAGGTTTTGAATTTTTCCAGATTAACGTTTAATGGTACTCTTTTTATAACCGGAATGGTATCAAACTTAACTAATAAGCTATTATCTTCTTTTGCCTTTCCCTGGAATTTGATACTTTTTTTTAAGCTTGACGATTCAAATTCAATATGAATACTATCTCCCGAATGAACAAGTAAAGTAATCCTCTCATTTTTATATGCAACTAAGACGTCCTGAATGGAATCGGCCAACTCTATCTTTCCATGAAACGTTTTATTGCTGTTTATTTTCAATGGAAATTCAAACTGCCTACCGATAGCAATATGTTGAACAGTAATTGTTATAATCTTTTCAGTATCATTACGTACCGTACCATTAATTACAAAAGCAAAATTCTTAGAAGTATCTTTTGCTTCAGATTTGACACAAATCAACAGCAACATTAAAAACAAAATTTTTAATCGCATAGTATTCATTTTATTAATTAGTATTGTTTATAGTGGTTTTTAAGCTTGTCTCCCAACACATATATACGCTCAGTTGAAAATAGATATGTCTGGTTAACTGAACATATATCGCATTTATCTACTGTGTTAGTGTTTATCCTTTTAATTTAAAACCCCAAAGATAAAAACTATATTTTACATTAACAACAAATTGTTTATATATTTTTATGCAAATTCACAAACACTTTATGGGTGGGTGTTTTGGTAAGTATAGAAAATGGCGGGAAGTAATGGGTCGTAATATAAAGCTTTCGTTTTTCCAGTGTGTCTAGGTGGTTTTCATCACCAATTAAGTATTCTTTCTGACACAGTTTATTGAACAGACCCAGACCGGTAGTTTACCCAAACTAGCGTCTAGTTTCCCCAAAGTTGTAGCTAGTTTCCCCAAACTAACGTCTAGTTTCCCCCATCTTGTTACAACTTTCCCCCATCTTGTTACAACTTTCCCCAATCTTGTTGCAACTTTCCCCCTTCTTGCAACAACTCTAACCAAAAAAAATTCACTCTTTCCTTTTCCTGAAGGTGGATACACTAACAAAAACAGCCCCCGACACATTGCCGGGGGCTGCGATAATACTCTCAGAAAACAGTTGCTAAATCAAGGTAAGTACTCGTTTTATGGTTTGGAGGGTTTGCTCCAGTTGCAGGTCGGTATGTGCGGCAGAGATAAAGTTTGCCTCAAAAGCGGATGGAGAAAAATAGATGTTTTGGGCAAGTAACGCCCGAAAGAACTTAGCAAACCGTTCGGTATCGCTCCGTTTCACGTCTTCAAAATTCCGTATTTCATGATCTGAAAAGAATAAGGTAAACATTGAACCGATATGATTCAGCACGATATCTTTACCTTTGATAATTTCACTCAATTCAGCAATAAACGCATTGCTTCGGGTTTCCAGGTTTGTATAAAAATCAGGTTGGCTAAGCAATTGCAAGGTTTGAATGCCCGAAGCCATGGCAATTGGATTGCCGGAGAGTGTTCCGGCCTGATAAACCGAACCTTCGGGAGCCAACATATCCATAATGTCCGCCCGTCCGCCAAAAGCAGCCGCCGGAAATCCACCGCCGATGATTTTACCGAACGTAGATAAATCGGGTGTAATGCCAAATCGTTGCTGCGCCCCACCCAACGCCAGACGAAAGCCTGTAATTACTTCGTCGAAAATCAATAACGCACCGTATTGCAAGGTGAGTTGACGCAACCCTGTCAGAAATTCCGGCGAAGGAACCACCACACCCATATTAGCCGCCACAGGTTCCAGAATAACAGCAGCAATTTCGTCACCCTGCTTTTCAAAAACGGCTTTTACCGTTTCAATATCATTATAAGGAAGGCTTAGCGTGTACTTGGTAAAATCATTGGGAATACCGCTCGATGAACTTCCGTTGAGCGTGGCAACGCCTGAACCGGCCGCCACCAATAAATGATCGGCATGTCCGTGGTAATTGCCATCGAACTTGATAATGATATTTCGTTTCGTAAATCCACGGGCTACCCGGATGGCACTCATCACCGCTTCTGTTCCCGAACTGACAAAACGCACCTTTTCGAGCGACGGAACAGATTCAACCAACAATTTGGCCAATTGTGTTTCCTGCAAAGTGGGAATGCCGTAGCTTGTTCCCAAATCAACCGCCGCTTTCACCGCCCGATTGACTTGCGGATGATTGTGCCCGAGAATAAAAACGCCCCACGACAGGCAAAAATCGGTAAACAAATTGCCATCCACATCGGTAAGTGTAACGCCATCTGCCTTCGATACAAAAAGCGGAGCTTCGCCCACACTCTTCAGTGCCCGCACCGGACTATTTACACCGCCGGGAATGTATTTCACAGCCTCTTTATAGGCCTTTTCTGACAAAATCCTTTGCATAATACGTAATTATATAGTTTGCTCCGGCACGTTTGATGGCCGTTAGCGATTCGTAGAAACCTTGTTCCTCG
>Ga0302292_1001112_pt1 | contig 17672 bp, 17 predicted proteins | sample III_Fen_N2_1_FD_194553 | JGI IMG/M metagenome (GOLD analysis project Ga0302292, IMG submission 194553) | Peat permafrost microbial communities from Stordalen Mire near Abisko, Sweden - III_Fen_N2_1 | ecosystem: Environmental > Terrestrial > Soil > Wetlands > Permafrost | place: Sweden: Abisko...
ACTTTTCTTTATCGTAAGCATTGTCTGGGTAGTTTTAGCCCGGTTTTTACCTGTATATGTTACTCCGCTTATGGTGATTCGATCGGTTGAATATCTGACTAAGGGAGAAATCCCAAAGAACAGTAAGAAATGGGTATCCATTGATGAAATTTCACCGAATATGGTTCAGGCAGTGGTGTCTTCCGAAGATAACCTTTTTTTACATCATCATGGTTTCTCTTTCGATGGCATGACCAAAGCCTTTGAACATAATTTAAAAGGGAAAAAAATACGGGGCGGAAGTACCATTTCACAACAAACTGCCAAAAATGTATTCCTGTTTCCAAACCGGTCTTATATTCGAAAAGGACTGGAAGCCTATTTCACGGTGTTGATTGAACTGGTTTGGTCAAAACAACGTATTATGGAAGTGTACCTTAATGTAATTGAAACAGGTAAAGGTATCTATGGAGTGGAAGCTGCCTCTGAAGAATATTTCGGTATAAATGCCTCCGAACTTTCCAAATCACAGGCAGCTTTATTAGCCGCCTGTCTTCCAAACCCAAGACGGTTTGATGCAGGTCACCCCTCGGGTTATATAGAACACAGAAAAAACAAAATTGTAAGCTTAATGGGGAAGGTGGAGCAAGTGAATTTTAATCATGTTGTTCCTCTTGTAAATCACGCGCACAGACATAAACACAGACATCACAGACATGAATAGGACGATAGAATTTCAGGATTGGGGATTAGTGGAATACAATGAGGCCTGGGCAAAACAGGATAAACTTTTTTCAGCCACCATTGATACAAAGATGCAGGGACAGAGCACAACTAATTATCTCGTTTTCTGTGAACATCCCCATGTGTATACACTTGGTAAAAGCGGTGACGAACAGAATCTGTTGTTAAATATGATTCAGTTACAGGCTAAAAATGCTGTTTTTGTACATTCTAACCGTGGCGGTGATATAACTTATCACGGCCCCGGGCAGGTAGTAGGGTATCCCATCTTTGATCTGGATAATTTTGAACTCGGACTAAAGTCCTATATTTTTAAGATCGAAGAAGCCATTATCCAAACTCTGAAACAGTATAATATTCCTTCTACACGATTAGAGGGTTCAACAGGTGTCTGGCTTGAAGTAGATACCCCCGCATGCCGGAAAATATGTGCCATAGGTGTACGTAGTTCACGGTTTGTTACTATGCATGGCTTTGCATTAAATGTCAATACCCAACTCGAATACTTCGACTATATTCATCCCTGCGGCTTTCTTGATAAGGGCGTTACCTCCATGGAAAAAGAACTGGGACAGAAAGTTGATATGAATGAACTGAAAGAACGGTTAAGGAAATACATTGAGGAACAATTCAGGTAGGAGTGAGCATTGAGCATTGAGCATTGAGTATTGAGCATTGAGCATTGAGCATTGAGCATTGAGTAAGAGTAAGAGGTAAGGAGTAAGAGATAAGAGGAGTTAGGAACAAGTAAAAATTAAAATATAAAATAAATTCACTGATGGTCAATGGCTTTGCCCCTCTCTTACTCCCTCTCCATTTGGAGAGGGTTGGGGTGAGGTCCGGAGAGGGGGCAGGGGGAGAGGTCTGTAATTCTATAAGGTAGATAGCAAACGTGTAAACAAATTTCAGAACGATACGAGGTAAGGAGTGAGGAAGGAGTAAGAGGTAGGTAAGGAGTAAGTAAGTGGTAAGGTGTATAAGACAGGTTGAAAAATGCAAATTATTGTTGTTTGATTACAGGTTGTAACAACTACTGTTATGTTAAGAATGAAATGTTGTACATTTCTAAATCATCAAGATGATCAGATATCCGTCTAACCGTTTCATTTACGGTTTGCTTACTAATCGATACAACTTGATTAACATAACACCTGTTATATAGGAGGTTGACAAATGTAAATGAATTTATATCCTTTAAAATACTTATTTTCAAGCGTTAAACATTAATAGAAAACCTGCAACCAAACAAACCAAATCTTATTCGCTTATTTAAAATTGCAGATAAACTTTCAAATTGTAAGAATTTAGTTCAAATGTATTTCTTTTTACAAAGTCTCAGTTCTACAAAATAAATAGATTCAGTTTTGTTGATAGGATAATATCATTTTTTTGTATCCCTTAATCCCATATATTTAACTTCAAAACATTTAAAATGGCTTCTCAATTTGGAAAAACCTGGTGGGGCGAACATTGGTTACGCTCGTTGGAAAATGTAGATTACGATAATCGTTTACCTCGTGGAGCATCATATGCCCGTAACGGATATGTGAAAGAAGTGAAGATCAAAGAAAATCAGATTCTCTCAAAAGTGGCAGGAAGTCGCCCTTCACCCTACAAAGTCAATCTGATTGTTCCTCCTTTTTTTGAAGAACAGGTTGATTTGCTAATGACTAAAATCATTGATCGTCCAGTATTGATTTCCAAATTATTGAACAGGGAACTCGATCCATCTATTCTTACTATTGCCGAAGAAGTAGGATTGAAAGTTTTCCCAAAACAATGGACTGATTTTAAAATGCAATGCTCGTGCCCCGACTGGGCAGTACCTTGTAAACATTTAGCGGCAGTGATTTACATGGTCAGCCGCGAAATAGATAACAATCCATTCCTTGTTTTTGAAATTCATAAGGTGAACCTGCTTGATGAATTGAAGAAGCGTGGAATTTATATTGCCGACCAAAAGAAAACTGAAATTCCAACGCTGGTAAGTCTTTTGAAACCCTGTAAAATCAATAAAGAAGGTTTTGACACTGAAAAGGTTTATGATCGCATTGATTTTTCGCAGTTGCAGAATCTTTCAGAAGCGTTGGTTCAATTACTGCCCGATTCGCCTCCCTTTTATCCCGGTGGAAACTTTCGGGACAAATATGCAGTCCAATTTATCAGGAACGCCAAAGAGACTAAACGCATTTTAAGTAAAAGGTTAGACTTTGAAGCTGTTTTTTCATTGCCTGCAAAAACTACCGATTTAAATCATCATTCTACTATTTCTATAACTGTAAACGGAAATAATAAAACTGAAGTAAGTGGCGTAAATCACACTTTCAAAAAACTTGAGCAACTCATTCCTGCTACTTACAGGATAAATCCCGATCGGTTGCCTGATTACCAACCCTCTGTGGTCGCTTTTCATAAAATACTATATGCTACTCTGCATTTATTGGCAAATGGAATGATCGTTCCACAAATTATTCAACTAGAAAATAAGGAATTTATCATCCGTTGGTTACCTGCAATGATTGATAATCAGGTGCGGCTATTAATAGATAAACTGGCTGATATAATTCCTGCCGATTTGTTGCTGACTCCAAAAACAGTTCGTAAAATTGAAAAGCAATTGCCTGTTGAAAATCAAACAATAGAATTACTCTCATTGGTTATCAGTATGTTTGTATCCAGGCTGTCGAAGGCAAGCACTGGCGATTTGTACGAAGATTTGTTTTTTATAAACAAAGCCTATGCATTTCATGGTGTAGGCGAAAATGCTCAGAGTGGGGGTATAAAAGTATGGCTTGACCGTTACCATCTGACTAATGAAATCTTTAAACCTGTTATTACTGTTACAGAAATTGACGGTATGCAATTTGATGTGGGTATTAGCATTGAAGATACTTCCAGTGCCGATCAGTTACCGGTCTCTTTATCAAAAATTCTAAAAGAGAAACAATTCGAAAAACAACGTTATAAAATTCTTCAGACACTTTCGTTGTTGTCGCCATTTATTCGTGGACTGGATACTCATATTAACCAGGGTGCAAATCAACCAATTTTATATGATACTGTTGATTTTGCTCCTTTCCTTATGGAAATCCTTCCGGCTATCCGCTTACTGGATATTAAAATCATGTTGCCTAAGTCGTTGCAGGAACTGCTTCGCCCTAAAGTATCTTTGAAATTAAAGAGAAATACTGCCACAGAGGGATTTATCCGTCTGGAGAATCTGCTTTCATTCGATTGGCAGGTGGCTATTGGTGATACTTTGATTTCACCCAAAGAATTTGATAAATTGATGAAAAATGCATCCCGGTTATTCAAATTCAAAGAAAACTATATCTATGTAAGTGATGCTGAAATTGAGAAACTTCACAAATATTTCAGTGAAGATAAACCATTGAATTCATATCAATTACTTCAATCGGCTCTGTCGGAAGAATATGATGGAGCACCCATTTCTCTGACTGACGAAGTCAGGGATATGATAAACGAGTTGACTTCTAACGAAGATATTCCACTTCCTCAAGGGCTAAATGCAATAATGCGACCTTACCAGCATCGTGGTTATTCATGGATGTATCGCAATAGTCGCATTGGTTTCGGTAGTATTCTGGCAGACGATATGGGATTGGGAAAAACATTGCAGGTCATTTCTATTCTGTTGAAATTTAAGGAAGAAAAGGCGATTAATGATACTCATAAAGCATTAGTAATTGTTCCTACCGGTTTATTAACCAACTGGCAGACAGAAATTGAAAAGTTCGCACCTACCGTTACAACGCACATTTTTCATGGATCAGGCAGGGAATTTAAAAATTTTGATGCTGATGTTCTGCTGACGACCTATGGCGTGTTGCGTAGTGATGCAGACCTCTTGAAAAAACAAAAATGGCAGGTGATGATCATTGACGAAGCTCAGAATATTAAAAATCATGATACGGTGCAATCAAAAGCCGTGAAAAGCATTCCTTCAAACATTCGCATTGCCATGAGCGGTACACCTGTGGAAAACCGTCTGACAGAATTCTGGTCCATCATGGACTTTGCCAATAAAGGATATCTCGGTACGGTGAAATCGTTTAAAACTGATTATGCCGAACCGATCCAAGTTTTTAATGATGAACAGATTGTAGCAAAATTTCGTAAAATAACTTCGCCCTTTATGATGCGTCGAATGAAGTCGGATAAAAGTATTATTTCCGATTTGCCCGATAAAATTGAACAGAATCAATTTGCGTTACTTACCGCGAGTCAGGCTGCACTATACGAAAAAACAATGCATGTCGCCATGGCGGAAATTGAAGGATATTCTGATGAACAGTCCCTTTTTAAACGTCAGGGTTTGGTACTGCAAATGATATTGGCACTGAAGCAAATATGCAATCACCCCACCAATTTTCTAAAGAATGGAAAATTCGACCCTTCCCTTTCCGGAAAAACAGAACTCCTTTTCGAACTCCTCGACAGCATTGTTGAGAGTAGGGAAAAAGTGTTGATCTTTACCCAATTTCGTGAAATGGGCGATTTATTGGAACGATTTATCACTGAACGGTTTGGTGAAAAACCACTGTTCTATCACGGAGGTTGCAACCTGAATCAACGCCAAGATATGGTGGAACGCTTTCAACATAACCGTGCAGATAAAATCTTTATTCTCTCTCTCAAAGCAGCCGGTACAGGATTAAATCTCACTGCCGCTACACATGTTATTCATTATGACCTTTGGTGGAACCCTGCAGTTGAAAACCAGGCTACTGATCGCGCTTACCGAATTGGGCAAAAGAAAAATGTGATGGTACACCGGATGATCACAAAAAATACCTTTGAGGAACGAATCGACGATATGATTCAGAAAAAGAAACATCTGGCCGATATGACGGTTGCCACAGGTGAAAACTGGATTGGTAAACTCAGCAATAAAGAACTAAGGGAGATATTTGGGTAGGATTTTATGCCCGGGTTTTGTGGTCACTATATGTGTTTTATACGGAGGATAAAAAAACTTCTGCTATCAATGATAACAGAAGTACTTCTTTAGATGAAAACTAAATTTTAGTTTTTAGGTGTTGCCTGTTTAAAAACCATAGCCCTACCATCAAATTCAGCACCGTTTAATTCCTCAATAGCTTTTAATGCTGCTGCGTCATCAGACATTTCTACAAACGCAAATCCTTTCGATTTTCCGGTTTCGCGATCTTTAATAATTTTACAGGAATCTACTTTACCGTATTCCTCAATAACCCCTTGCAGGTCATTTTCCCTGACTTTGTAACTTAAGTTACCAACGTAAATGTTCATAAAAAATAAAATAAATGTGATTAAAAACAAATGACTTCATTCGAGTGTAACAAAATAAACTTAGAAATGTTTAAAATAAACTAAAGAAAATTCACTTTATTTTATTAAAAGATAAAAACATTTTAATAAGGAATCTTTAATGTGGTTAAACGATTAATTTATAGATCTATGCTTTGAACTATAAAAGGATAATTTAACCTGAAAAAAAAATAAATCCCGACAATCATTTCTTTTCTTTATATCACGATTTCTAACTGATTTATATCATTTATCTTTGCAGACATGAATTCCAACCATATAGACATACGGACTTACTTGTTTACAGAAAATGCAATGAATTTTCCGGGCTTTGCGTTGAAGAGGATGGAAGATATTTACCGCAATGCACAGGGTGCTCCTGATAGTCCGCACCGGCATGAATTTTACACCATTATCTTTATCGAACAGGGCGAAGGGGTTCATTTTGTTGATTTTGCCGAATATAAGATTGAAAACCATACTATTTATTTTATTCAACCAGGACAGATGCATCAACTGGTACTGACTACTGAACCTGTAGGATGGGTAATTTCCTTTACGGAAGAATTCCTGATGGCCAATTCTATTCCCGAAAAACTTGTCAATGACATTTATCTTTTCAACGATTACGGACAATCGCCCCCTTTACAGGTTGATGACGAAATACTGCCTGTTTACCAAAACCTGATTGGTCAAATGAACCTTTTTGCCGGATCGCTTGAATCCTATACTCTGGAGGCGATAGGTTCGCTGTTAAAGATCTTCCTGATTCAGAGTAATAACCTTTGTGGCCTTCGTAAAAGTAACAATCCTCAACTTATTGAAACAGGAAATCGTATCCTGCGTACTTTCAAACAAGCGCTCAATAAAAATTACAAGTCGGCTCACATGGTTTCCGATTATGCTAATGAGATGGCTGTAACAAGTGACTATCTGAATAAGACATTGAAAAACCTGACAGGAATTTCAGCGAAAGATCATATTCAAAGCAAACTAATCACTGAAGCCAAGCGTTCGTTGTTGTTCAGTGCTGTCAGTACCAAAGAGCTGGCGTTCGAATTGGGATTCGAAGAACCTGCTCATTTCAATAACTTTTTTAAGAAAATCACAGGTCAGACTCCCTCCGAATTTCGCATATCCGCTCACAAGTACTGATTTTTGCAGTCATTCACCCGATTTCATTACTTATCATTGTTATGTATCGCTGTATCTTTGTGCCAACAAACCGGAAGAGTTTTCCGGTCTTAAAATAGAAGGACAATGAAAACAATATTGCATAAATCAACATCAAGAGGGCATTCCAATCCTGGTTGGCTCGATTCACACCACACTTTTAGTTTCGCTGATTATTATGATCCCAAACGAATTCATTTTGGGGCATTAAGGGTACTGAATGACGACAAAGTTGCTGCGGGAGAAGGTTTTGGAACTCATCCCCACGATAATATGGAAATAGTTTCGATCCCCCTTTTCGGAGACCTGGAACATAAGGACAGCATGAAGAATCATGGTATTATTACAACAGGTGAAATTCAGGTAATGAGTGCCGGCACAGGTATTTTTCACAGTGAATTTAATAAAAATAAGGATAAGGATGTTCAATTCCTGCAAATATGGATTATTCCTGACCAAAAAAATGTGACTCCTCGTTACGACCAGATCTCAATAGCCGACATTTCCATACCTGATGAATTAAGTCAGATTCTTTCACCAAATCCAAATGATCAGGGAGTGTGGATTCATCAACAGGCATGGTTTCATTTAGGTGAATTATCAGAAGGTTGGAAAGGAATCTATAAACTGAAAAATAAAAACAACGGAGTCTATTTCTTTGTCATCGAAGGAGATGTAAAAGTAGCAGGACAGGATCTGAACCGAAGGGATGGGTTGGGTGTCTACGAAACTGAAGAGATTGAAATTATTACAGGTAGCGACGCACGGTTGCTGGTTATGGAAGTGCCTATGGATGTCTGATGTTCCGTGTTCTGCGTTCCGTGTTCTGTGTTCCGCGTTCAGCGTTCCATGTTCCGCGTTCAGGTTGTTGATTCTATATCGGGTAAATAGTTGAATGGACAATAATTTGAATTTATAGGTTAGTACATTTATTTTAAAAGGGGGATTTATTTAAATTCACCCTTTTTCAGTAATATATACAGATATTTAAGATCTAGAAAAACAAATTTAATTTGCTTAATTGTTATATTTATTTGTTGAAGTTTGAAAAGTTCCGTGTTCCGTGTTCCATGTTCCGCGTTTCTGGTTAATGATTTATTGATCCCGTAAAAGGGACGTCACTTCGTTCCGTTGGTTGAGAGGTTGATAAATGGAAAAAATACTTTAGAGACAAAGCAATTGTAAATTGTAAATGAATAAATTGTAAATGAATAATCCCTTTAAATTTTAGAAAAATGAAAAACGGTAGTTCTATTGCAACATTACTTTTTGTCGTAGTTGTAGTAATTGGTTTTGGTATTGCCTATTCGTTTAATGGTGATCTGTCATCAAATTCAAGTATGACTATTGAGGTCGTATTTATTCTGATAGGATCAATCATTGCCTGGTCGACAAAAGTGGCCAATCAATGGAGCAGGGCTGTAGTATTACGATTGGGCAAATACTAGTCTTTACAGGGCCCGGGTATTTTCTTTATAATACCGGTTATTGATTACATTCCTTACTGGATTGATATTCGCGTTATCAGTACTTCCTTTAAAGCCGAAAAAACACTGACCAAAGATACAGTGCCTGTGGATGTGGATGCTGTTCTGTTCTGGAAAGTTGTCGACCCTAAAAAAGCTGCACTCGATGTTGCCGACTATTATAGTGCCATAAGTTGGGCATCACAAACAGCACTCCGGGATGTCATTGGCAAAACATTGCTGGCTGATATGTTGGAAGGACGCGACAAGATCAGTTCACTTTTACAGTCGATTATTGACGAACGCACAGAACCATGGGGTATCAATGTCATTTCGGTGGAGGTGAAAGATGTACTTATTCCTGAGGGACTTGAAGCTGCCATGTCGATGCAGGCACAGGCTGAAAGGGAACGCCAGGCGAGGGTGATCCTTGGCGATTCTGAACGACAGATAGCTGAAATGTTCAATGAAGCATCCAAAAGCTATTCGGATAACCCAACGGCTTTTCACTTGCGGGCCATGAATATGCTTTATGAAGGGTTGAAAACAAATTCTACCATTGTCATTGTTCCGAGTACTGCTGTCGAAAGTATGGGGTTGGGAGGTATCAATGGAACGGTTGCCCTGACTAATGCTATTCAGAAAGACAAAAAGTAGTTGGTAGTAAGTAAGTTGCATTATCTTAGAGGATAAACTATTATTAAACAAACCAAAAACATTTACAACTTACACATAGTAATTTCATTAGAGCTCTTTTTTCCATCCACGGAATTAAGAGTTCATATGAAATTGGTATAACCATATAGGGCATATCCCTGGTATTGGTATGACACAATAAAATATTTACCATTTACTATTTATAAGATTTAAAACAGTATCAAATAAATTTATTCAATCATTCAACCATTCATTCATTCAATTAATTAACCATACAATCAACCGATTAGCCAATCACCTTATTGATACAAAAAAAAACTTAAAAATTTGGATATTTAAAGGAAAACCAATATTTGCAGCTTAAATAACGGAATAAAAAAATTCAACTTCCATTTTCCCCTCCCCTTAACTTCAAGGTACTTTCTTCTTTCTTCTTTCTACATACTACCAACTTCTTTCTACTAACCACTTTCTACCGTCTTCCAAATGGGTACTCCACATCTTGTGACACTCCCATGACATTCCCGTGACATTCCCATCACATTCCATGAAAAGTATTGTGCCATTTTAGGATTATTAAAGATATATAAAAGACATATCATAGTCTTATATAGGACTATGATATCACTATGTCATCACTATGACATCACTTTGATATCACTTTGATATATATGGAATGTGATAGGAGTGTCACAGGATGCAGACAGGGATGTCTGAAACGGATTTTAAAGCTGATCAGGGTGTTTTTTTTGAATGAAGACGGTAATGAAAAACTAATGAAAGAACATTCGAAAGTGTACGTTTATTCAGAATGAAAGTGTACAACTTTACCGTGGATATTATTGATTGCAAAAAAATAAATATTTATTTTATTATTCTAATAAATTTACTTTTTTAGCTTTAACTAAAGAACATTAATTGTTAGTATAATCATTTTGTTGCTTTTATATTTATTTAATTATTTTGTAAAGTGTTTATTTAATGCATATAAAGCAATTAACTACTGACCATTAGCTTCTATCTTTTAAGCGTGATTTAGTTCCATTTTCAGCAACACGGGCCATGACGATTCGGGTGATCAGTTCATTAGGAATGGGTTTCTCAGGTATAAATCGAATAGTTCCGGTTGAAGTGTCAAAGTCTTTTATTTCTTCCTCAAACTCTTTCAGAAGTGTTGAACTCATAACGAAAAATGAACAGTGATTTTTAGAAGCTCCAAATCCCACTAACATTCCTTTGAACTTGTACGATGGAACATGATAACTGATAGTTTCTTCAGCATCTGGTACCAGAAATTTAATTTGTTGCCTGATGTTTTCCAAAACAATAAATACATTATCGGGAAGCTCGATTAAATAATCGTCTACCGTATTGATTTTATCCTTCGATTTTATAGATTGCATATAGAATAGAATTTATGGATCTTAATAGCTTGAAAGCAATTGATTTAATGCCTGTATAGTTACTTAAAACACATAGTTGCACTCGGAAATTCAACTGTTTAAAAATAAACTTAGAAAATTATTACCTGATGACTACAACCTCAAGCAGATACATCTACTTTGTGCAACTATGTGTCAAAACTTATTTTTTTTATTTTGACCGGATAATGAAAATTGCTGTTTTTTATGCCTCTTATAGAATAGGTTAGAGTAAATTTCAGATCCTGTCATAAACATGTAATTATATTGTTTTAAACTACAAGATGATTATGAATCCAAGCCACGAAAAAACTCTTTGTATTTATTCAGATCATTCCTGTTAAACGGACAATTATCTTTGTTATATACACTTATATAAATGAGTTGATGATATACATTATTAAACAAAAATGATTTGTGAAAGGTTCAGATTAAATAATTCATAGATTGTAATTCTTTGTAAACTCAGCTGAGAATTCAGAATTTATAAAGGATTTTATTCAGGTTATTTTATCTGTTTTTAATTAGTTTCATTGAATTCCCGATTGTCATTATCTACTGATTTATTTTTTTTTGAGTAAATGGATAAACAAACCAGATAATTTAATTTTGAATAATCAGGCAATAAACAGGTATAGTATGTGTTTATTCAATATGTGAAGCTTATTAAATAATTTTAATTGACTCAGTTTATTAATGGTAAAATACAATTTAAATATAAGATATACAGCTATGTATGCTCATTTATATTGTTATTGATTTGGATTGAAATATATAATGAATGCATCTAAATGTGTGAATGTTGTAACTTTTATCATTAATTGTGTAATGCATTCGTGCTGAAAAGACCTCACCTTTGCCAAGTGAAAAGTAATATAAATTTAAAACAAAATAGAATGAAAACATTTCGATTAATAGCCTTTGGCATGATGCTGATTTTTGCCGGTTCAATGCAAGGTCAGGTATCGGTAAGATTGAATGTCGGTACTCCACCTCAGTGGGGTCCTGCCGGTTATAATGGTGTCCGTTATTATTATTTACCCGATATAGAAAGCTATTACGATGTAAATAATTCAACGTTTATTTATTTCCAGGGAAACAGATGGATTCATAGCCGGAACTTACCTGGCCGTTACAGGAATTATGATTTATACGGCGGTTATAAAGTTGTAATGAACGACTATCATGGAAACTACCCTTACGTTCATTTCAGAGAGAACAGAATGCAATATGCCAGAGGTTATCGTGGACATGAACAACGGAATATAGGTGAACGACATGATTTCCGTGGAAGAGGACATGAAATGCAAGGACCAAACAGACGTGACGTTCGCGGCAATGACAGAGGACGTCAAAGAGACTTTAATCAAAACCATGGACGTGAGAATAACCAAAGACAGTTTCGCGGAAATGAAAGAGGCCATGATCAGGGTAATGACAGGGGTCATGATCAGGGTAACAGAGGCCAGTCGAGAGGGAATGATAGAAACAGGAATGATGGTCACGACAATGGAAAACGATAAGAACATCCAACAAAGTAATTAATAATTAACAATTAATTATTATCAGGATACCGAAATTTAATCATTTGTAGATGATCAAACAGATCACTAACTATCAATGATTACTAAATATTTACCAATCAATAATTTATAATTAAACAATTCTCTAAATAAATAAAAAAAATGAAAGTTTTAACAGTAACAATTGCTTTATTCCTACTTACTTTAGGAACAAATTTATCAGCTCAGAAGAATAATTATTCTGATGGACACGGAAACGTTTTAAATATCGGTTTGGGTATTGGCGGATATTCCACATATTATGGTTATGAAGGTCATACATTACCTGTTTTTAACATTAACTATGAATTTGGAGTTGCCCGTAATTTTACATTAGCTCCATTCGTAACGTTGTATTCGTATTCTGATCCTAATTATACTACTTATGTAACTCCGGTTGGTGTAAAAGGTACTCTTTATTTGGATCAATTACTTCATGCCGGACATCGTTGGAACTTTTATGTTGCAGGCTCTTTAGGCTTTGATATAGTTAATACTACCTGGAATTCAGATTATTATGGTGACAGGACTTATTATCATGAGGTTGATCCATTGTATGTTGATTTACATGTTGGAACAGAATATCGGATATCAAGAAATATCGGAGCATTCCTTGATTTATCAACAGGTGTTTCAACTATTGGTATTGCCATTCATTGATAACGAACAAATCAGAGAGAAAGTCAAAAGTTGTTGATCCATTTCAGTAAAAGTTGAAGTGCCGGACAAAACAATTCCTTTCAAGCTATTCTCATACATTCCTGATGGATAACTAAAATTCAGTATTAGCTGGGGTGATAAACCTCAGCTAATAAGATTTTAAAATCCGATCTTCAGGATTAAAATAAAAAGATTAAATGAATACTTTAAGTGATTAGAGTACTGTTTCAGTATATTTTTTCAGGATAGAATAACAACAAATTAAATAGGTCCACATAAATGCATTAATTCATTTCTGTGAATTTGAAAAGAGTTTGAAAAGATTATTTTTAACGCATAAAATCATTGTAAGAATTGAAATTTTGTTTAAAACAGAAATCAAATCATACATGTTCGGTTTGTAATAAAAATAGCTTTGAAAGACAGTAAGTAACTATAAAGAAAATGTCAAAAGAAAAAGAAGGTAAAGAGAAATCAGACAAAAAGACTCCAGTTAAGAACCTTAAAGAAAAGCGTGCAGAAAAAGCTGCAAAACGTTTAGAAAAAGGGAAAACAGAAATTTTGTAATTTCAATATCTACTATCAGATTGTTTCATTCATATCTAAATGACAATTCTGATCCGTTTAAATTATAGTAATCCCGGCTAAATTAAAGATGAATTTAAAGTCAGTGTAAGAGAATAATTTAAAAAAGGAATCAAAAATAAATTAACCCTGCCTGTTTTTCATTAGACAACCAGGCAGGGTTAATTTATTTTTGATTTAGTCATTTGCAATATACAATTTGGCGTTAATCTGAGTAGTATTATCATTCAGTCAAACTATCAATCAATAGAAGAATAATTTGCACAGATCACAACTTTAAATTCAGAACACTGAATAAATAAAAAAGGCTTTAGTGTATTTCGAACGATAAAAGGATTAATGTTTTCTCTATCCCAACTAACGCTGACATGTCTTCGACGATGCCATGTTTGTAATGACATTGAAACATTTTGCTTATTAATCATTTATTCCTCATAAAATTGTTGACAATTCAGATTAGTTGAATTTGAATTGTCAATATCCACATTAATTCAAGACACAGAACACGGAACACGGAACGCAGAAACACGAAACGCATTAATGTGTGAATTATGATATGTTTTATAAAAATTATATAACACATATCAATTTCATTTCTCTTACATTTGTCATTCCAAGAATGTTAAGCCCATATATTCTAAACCGGGTCAGAACAACTTTCAACTCTTATTTGAAATTCGATAATACATATCTGAATTTTGTAAATCTCATAAAACATATCAACATGAAGAAATCTGAAATTGAAAAACCAACGTCTACAATTCGAGAAGAAGCCACTGATCCTATTCCCAACTCAATGATGACTCAAAACTATCAGAATGAATCGGATGATATTGAAAATATTTTGTTACCTGATACTTCTTTTGAAGATGCGGATAATAATAGAAATTTTGATCCTTATGCACATATCCTCGAGGGCTAAAAATGAAATAAAATGTTTGAACTATCCCTATTTATCTATACCAACCAAATCACCGTTCATTGAGTTGATAGAATGACTTATATTTGATAAATGTTTATAGATTCAGTTGGCATAAAACAAGAAATCTTCCTCCTTATTCCCAATGTAGGCATCAAATTGATATGTGACTCAAATCGTGTCTGATTGAGGAATTAAAAAAATAAAACTCCAGCTTATTATTAGATTGACACTCCTTAGTTTGATCTATATATTGCTTATAAATAGGTGTTTAATTGTATTAATTAAGTTGATATATAAATTTATAACAAAGGATTCATAGTTCGGATTTACTCTGAAAATGGTCAATATTGAATGACAGAAAGTGTGAATTGTGTAATTCTTTCCTAAAATTATGTAACTATAACTATCTAAATTGACTTACATTTGTATCATTCAAATAAGTATTTATTCACAAAAAAAACAACATTATGAGTACAGGAAAAGTAGTTTTAGGAGTAGTAGCAGGAGCAGCCGTAGGTGCATTGTTAGGAATTTTATATGCTCCGGCAAGAGGTGCAGTTACACGCAGAACAATTTACAGAAAAGGTGAACATGAAGTTGATTCTTTGAAAGATAAATTCAGTGATTTCGTTGATAGTATAACCGAAAAGTTTGAAAGAGCAAAAGAAGAAGTAAACGACCTCGTTGAAGATGTTAAAGACAAAGTTGAAGAAGTTGAAAAAGAACAGAAGTCAGCAAAGAAATAAATTGTTTCAAGTCATGTTTACATCATTAGAGTCTGCTCCGAAAAGAAATTAAATCTAAAATAGTCCTGCCTTAGGATTTTCGGAGCGGACTTAATTGAATCCAAATTTAAAAATAAGTTTTGATAAATTGCAATACATTGTAATTTATCGATTTTTAAACTTCATCAATCATTATGGAAGACAATACTAATTTAATTGAATCGTTGCTCGAAAGAGCTAGAGAATACGGTAAAACCAGTTACGAATTAGTCAGACTGAAAGTTGTTGATAGAACATCAGATAGTATTTCTTCGTTCGTACCCAATACAGTTGTATACCTTGTTTTAGGTTCCGTGTTGCTGTTCTTTAATCTGGGAATGGCATTCTGGCTTGGTAAAATCACCGGGGAATTCTTTTACGGTTTCTTTATTGTTGCCGGTTTTTATGCTTTGATAGCTTTTATCCTTTATTTCTTTATGCGTAAATGGCTTAAACGAGTTGTCTATGATTATATCATAAAACAACTTTTGAAATAGGGAATTAAAAAAATGTCATTGAAAAGGATATTGAGAAAAAATGACATAGGATACAGTACATCCTCAATATTGTTTTTTAGCAATCCGTTTCTTTAAAGTTGAAGTCTTTCAATTTTTGTAAAATTACAAAGAATATTAATATGGAAAAGATAACATGTGCAGCCGAACTTAAAATAGTAATTCAAAATTTTGAATTTGAACAAGAAGTTCAGGGTCAACTATTGAAAGAACATTTCTTTCTAACTTTCGATAGTCTGAAACCAGCTAATCTGATTAAAAACACATTACAGGATATAACATCATCACCTTATTTGCTCGATAATATGTTGGGTTCAGTGATGGGAATGTTTAGTGGTTATTTATCAAAAAAAATAGCAGTTGGTACATCACATAATTTATTCAGAAAAATGGCAGGTTCATTATTGCAGTTTGGTGTAACTAATATAGTGGCTCAACATTCGGATATTCTTAAATCAGTAGGGAACTTTATCATCGATAGGATTCGTCAAAGAAAAGCGAAAAAAATTGAAAAAGCGTGATAAAAAATAATACAATATTGCCCTTTTATACGAAGGCCGGCATTTTTTTTGTTGGTTTAGCTGCCCTGTTGACAATTTTATATGTTGCGCAGGGCATTATTTTACCACTGATTTTTGCCTTTATCATTGCCATTCTGCTCAACCCAATAGTGAATTTTTTTAATTTTTTAAAAATTAACAGGGTTGTTTCCATTATACTTACTCTGCTGCTGACAGTTTTGATCATTGTAGCATTTTGTGTGCTTATTTATTCACAAGCAAAAAGTTTCAGTGATTCCTGGCCTGTATTAGTTGATAAATTTACAATTCTGGTCAATCAGACAATACACTCACTATCCGAATATCTGAATATAAGACCACGGTTGATTCATGCCTGGATTACTAAATCACAACGTGAACTTGTAAATTTCAACACTGCATTTATTGGTCAAACAATCATGGATGTTGGAAGTGTAGTGATTACATTACTTTTAGTTCCGGTTTATGTTTTTATTATTTTATACTACAAGCCGCTTTTATTGGAGTTTATCCACAGGCTTTTTAAAGAGGCTCATCAGGATCAGGTTACAGAAATAGTAATTCAAACGAAATCGGTTATTCAACATTATTTGATTGGATTATTAATCGAGGCAGTTATTGTTGGAGTGTTGAATGCAGTGGGACTTATCCTGATAGGAATTGATTATGCTATTTTGTTGGGGGTTTTTGGAGCAATCCTGAATGTAATACCTTATATAGGTGGAATTATCTCTGTTGCCTTGTTTATGATGGTGGGTTTAGTAACAAAATCATCGGGTTGGTTTGCTGTTTACATTTTGGGGATTCATGCTTTTATCCAGTTAATTGATAATAATTTTATTGTTCCAAAAATTGTAGCTTCGAAAGTTGAAATCAATGCTCTGTTTTCAATCATAGTAGTCCTGGTTGGAAATGCATTATGGGGTATCCCCGGAATGTTTCTTTCCATTCCGTTGCTTGCTATTATAAAAGTTGTTTTTGATCATATCGACACATTAAAACCCTGGGGGTTTCTGTTGGGGGATACGATGCCTTTACGGATTAAAATAAAACCGATTTTCAATAAAAAACAAAATCCATGATAGAAGTAAAAAAAGAAGGCATACTGTTGACCAAGACAGGGATTGAATTTGAAAATGAAGGCGTTTTAAATCCGGCAGTTATACGTGAAGGGGATAGTGTTTATGTATTATACAGGGCTGTTCAACTCTGGAATCAATCAACCATTGGTTATTGCCGGTTGGATGGGCCATTGACAATTGCCGACCGGTGGGAAAAGCCTGTAATGGTTCCGGAATTTGATTACGAATCGAAAGGTGTTGAAGATCCCCGTATTGTTAAAATAGGTGATACATACTATATGACTTATACGGCC
>Ga0302292_1001113_pt1 | contig 17648 bp, 10 predicted proteins | sample III_Fen_N2_1_FD_194553 | JGI IMG/M metagenome (GOLD analysis project Ga0302292, IMG submission 194553) | Peat permafrost microbial communities from Stordalen Mire near Abisko, Sweden - III_Fen_N2_1 | ecosystem: Environmental > Terrestrial > Soil > Wetlands > Permafrost | place: Sweden: Abisko...
TATCCGCAAAACGTCCTAATCCATAAATATTGTATTTAACTATAGGTGATAACGAAATCAAGAAAAAAATAATCTGTGTAAATCACTGTCATCAGTGGACAAACTCTTTTATTCTTTTTATATTTAGATTCATTTATTGAAAATTAATCAGTGTAAATTACATAGAAGGACATAATGCGGATAATCATAAAAATTAATTCAAAATAAGAAAAAAGAGACTACCGAAAGGATAGTCTCTTTTTATGCATTGGCAGGGGAAGGAACAGATATTTATTTTTAAAAAATTGTTCTCGCTTACAATGTGTGAATTATATAAGTCATTATCATTGTTGTGTAACTTTGAGTGGGAAAAGGACGATTATCTTTGCATATTGAAAAAAAAGGATATGAAAATATACATTAAACATATGGTCAGTAACCGTTGCAAAATGGTAGTCAGGGAAGAGTTGCAAAAACTTGGATTGCATTTTATATTCATAGAACAGGGTGAAATTGAGGTGATGGAAACTCTTACAGACGAAAAGTCTGAACTATTGAAAATAGAATTATTCAAATCAGGCCTTGAATTACTTGACGACAAAAATGCGATTCTGATTGACAGCATAAAAAATACCCTTCTTGATTTGATATATAAATCGGATGATTCATTAAAAATGAACTTCTCGGAATACTTAACTCAAAAATTCAATATCGATTATACATATATATCAGACTTGTTTTTGGAAGTTCAGGGAATAAAAATCGATCAATTTATTATGAATCATACGATAGAACGAATAAAAGAGTTGATCATATACGAGGATCTGGATATATTAGAGATAGCACAGAAATTACATTTCAGCAATGTAGCAAAATTACATATCCAATTTAAAAAGGCGACCGGCTTTTCTCCGTATAATTTTAAGCAAATGAAGATCAAAAGACGTAAAGTTATCGAGGGTATTTGAGGTTAAACCTAAGTAATTAAAAATTAATAATTAAAAATTAAAAATTGACTGATTATTGGCATGTAAGTACTTATAGATTAACAAACAGATCATTAAATAACTACTAATAGTTATATGAATTAAAGAAGAGTTTTATTCGTCAACTGACGGGTAGGACTCTTTTTTATTTAACTATGTTCAAAAGACAAGAGTCCGTTTCTGAGATGAATGATTATAATCCGTTAAAGTAAATCATCTATATTCAGCAAAAAACCGGATATAAGCTCTCAAAAGTACAACTCCCGTAAGAGTGTCACTTTTGGGGTTAAAATGATTTATGTGATGCTAGTCCAAAGAAAATGTGTGAATTGTGTAACATTTTAGGCGCAATTGTGCGTATCTTTGACCGGTTAAAATAGCAATAATAATAGATATTGAAACAAATAGGTACAAATAACTCAATATTTTGATGAATTATCTTCTTAAGAGTCATCCTTTCCATGATCCGTACAACTGTAAAAATTAAAATTAATTCAAGATGAAGTTATATATCAAATATATGGTAAGCAACCGTTGTAAGATGGCGGTGAAAGAAGAATTGAAGAAACTGGGATTGCATTTTATTGTGGTCGATCTGGGTGAAGTTGAGATAATGGAAACCATTTCTATAGAACAACGTGAAAAGCTAAAACTATCTTTAATTGATTCAGGTCTTGAATTAATGGACGACAAAAGGGCTGTATTGATTGAAAAGATTAAAAATACGATTATTGAAATGATTCATCATTCGGATGAAATGATTAAAACAAATTTTTCCGATTACCTGAGTGAAAAATTAAATCACGACTATACCTACCTGGCTAATTTATTTTCGGAAGTGCAGGGTACTACCATCGAGCACTTTATAATTAATCATAAGATAGAACGAATAAAGGAATTAATCATCTATGATGAATTGAACATTACAGAAATTGCCTGGAAAATGAATTACAGCAGTGTAGCGCATTTGTCCAATCAATTTAAAAAAGTGACCGGCTTATCGCCTTCACATTTTAAACAGTTGAAGGATAAAAGGAGAAGTCAGATTGAAGATATTTGATATCATTCTTATCGGATAAGTAATTCATAATTCATAATTCATAATTCATAATTGACAGATTGCAGATGAGTAAGTAATTATAGGTCAGTAGATAGTTGATTAAATATCTTCGAATACTTAACTGGATTGATTTATTTTAAAAGAGTGATTTGAGAAATATACAATGAGTAGCATGCAGACGGATGAAACGCATTCCACGAACAAGTTGACAAAAAATGGAACAGACTCATTAAATTCAGTTAATGAAGTAAGGAAAAAAGTTGAATTGAACATACAGGGTTTGTTGGAAGCAATATATCATACATACGGGTATGATTTCAGAAACTATTCCGAAGCGCATATAAAACGCCGGGTAATGAACCGAATGGCGATGTCGGGAATAAAAGATATTACAGAGTTGCAGGCAAAGGTGCTGAATGAAGAAGCATTTGCATCTATCCTTTTACAGGATCTATCCATAAATGTAACCGAGATGTTTCGTGATCCGGGCTTTTATAAGTCATTACGGGAGAAGGTTATGCCGATATTGAAAACTTATCCATTTATAAAAATATGGCATGCTGGTTGCTCAACCGGAGAAGAAGTGTATTCAATGGCCATTGTATTACAGGAAGAAGGATTAGCTGACAGAACAACGATATATGCTACAGATTTTAATCAACATGTGCTGAATCAGGGGAAAGAGGGGATTTTCTCCAACAGGTTAATGAAAGAGTATACAGCCAATTATCAATTGTCAGGGGGAAAAGAATCCTTTTCAGATTATTATATATCGGATGATAATAATGTTATTATGAATCAATCCCTGAAAAATAAAATTGTTTGGGCGAATCATAATTTGGTGACCGATAGTGTATTTGCAGAGGTAAACCTCATATTATGCCGGAATGTACTGATTTATTTTGACAGACAATTACAAAATAACGTACAAACCCTTTTTCACAACAGCCTGATGAATGGGGGTATCCTATGTCTGGGATCGAAAGAAAGTTTACGATTTACCGATTTTAAGGACGCTTATGCAATGCTGGATGAGAAACAACGTATATTTAAAAAGAAGTATTAGATGAAAAATTATGACGCCATAGTTGTAGGTGTTTCTTCCGGTGGTTTGAACGCCATGAAGATTATGTTTTCACTTTTACCAGCTGATTTTAGTATACCCATTATAATTGTGCAGCATATTGGTGCCCGGTCCGAAAACATATGGATACAGCTCTTTAATGATAAAAGTAAGTTGGAGATAAAAGAGGCTGATGAAAAAGAGAAAATAGAAAAAGGGAAAATATACATTGCTCCACCGAATTATCATTTGTTGATTGAACAGGATAAAACATTTTCGTTGACGGTGGATGAACGTGTAAATTATTCAAGGCCATCGATCGATGTGTTATTTGAAACTGCTGCAGAAGCATATCAGGACAAATTAATCGGGGTGGTGCTTACGGGTTCGAATAATGATGGATCAAAAGGAATTAAACGAATAAAAGAATGTGGTGGATTAACCATTGTTCAGCAACCAGATACAGCAGAATCGTCCTATATGCCCGAATCGGCAATTGCAACCATGCAGCCTGATTATATTTTACCTCTGGAAAAAATAATTAAGTTGCTGATAGAAATTGATATCAAAAATAAAAACTATGATGAAATTAACGGTCAAAGGTAAATTAATAGCTGGATACAGTATCATTTTGGTGTTACTTATCTTTATGGCCTATTTCACTATCAATAAATTGTCGGAATCGAACCAACGATTGTTGAATATCGTGGATGTTTCATCACGAAAGGTAAACCTGTCGAATGAACTGATGATAGCTGTGTTGGATGCAGCAAGGTATGAAAAGGATATCATTTTGGATAAGAATCCGGTCAGGAAAGATTATTATAAAGACCGTATATACAGGGCATTGGATTCCATTGATAAAAAGACAGTTGAATTAGAAGGATTGGTTGATGAAAAAGGAAAACAGATTCTAAATGTGTTTTCAACGAACTGGGATAGTTATAAACCGGAACTTAATAAAATCATCTACTTAGCAATAAAAAATGATGAAGTTGGAGCCTTTAAGATTTCCAGTGAGAAAGGGGTTGATGTAAGGGACGCTGCTATTGCTGATCTGGAAAAACTTGTTCTCAAAAATGAAAACAGCATGTTAAATGCTAAAGTTGAAAACGATCAGAATTATAAAGCTGCCTTAGGATTGATTATTGCTTTAATACTTGCCAGTATCGTGATAGCCGTTCTTATTTCATACTGGATTATTCAAAGTATTACATCCCGGATAGCACAGATAGCCTTAGAGGCAGAGAAAATTGCCAGCCGTGAGTTTGGTAATGACAAACTGGAAGATACAACAAAAGATGAATTAAAGCCTATTTTTGATTCGCTGATCAGTGTAAAGGAAAGTTTCAGGGAAGTAACCGATAAGGCAAATATTATTGCCTCCGGGAATTATACGGTTGATATGAAAGTGCTATCGGAAAATGATAGTTTAGGAAATGCATTAAACAAGATGACCAGGTCATTGCGTGAATCAACACAGGAAAATGAAAAACAAAGCTGGCTAACAGCCGGTCAGAATCAACTTAATACAAATTTAATCGGCATATTGAATGTCGAAGAATTATCCGATAATATCATTCGTTTTTTATGTACCTACCTGGCTGCAAACTTAGGAACGGTATACCTGTTCAATGATAAAAACAACATGTTGGAACTTAGCGGACAATATGCCTTCAAGTCTCCTAAAGATGTTAAAGATAAATTTGCACTCAAAGAAGGTTTAATCGGTCAGGCAGCAAATGAAAAGAAACAACTCTCATTAACTGATGTTTCCGACGAGCAGGTACATATCATTTCATCGATTGTAGATGCTAAACCAAAACATGTACTTATCACACCATTCTTGTTTGAAGGAAATCTCCTGGGAGTTATCGAAATAGGCAGGTTGTCAGAGTTCAAAGAAACAGAGAAAGAATTTATCAATACCGCGATGGACATTATTGCTATCGGCGTTAATTCGGCAACCGACAGAAGACAAATCCTGGAATTACTGGAAGAAACACAGGTTCAAAGTGAAGAGCTTCTCACACAACAGGAAGAGTTGCGACAAATGAATGAAGAACTGGAGGAACAGACCCAAAGTTTGAAACAACAACAGGAAGAATTACAAATGTCGAATGAAGAGCTGGAAGAGCAAACTCAGTCATTGGAAGAAAAAAACACCGAAGTTGAAGCAGCAAAGAATGATATTGAAAAAAAAACAAAACAACTTGAGATAAGCAGTAAATATAAATCGGAGTTTCTGGCAAACATGTCGCATGAATTACGTACTCCATTGAACAGTTTATTGATTCTTTCGAAAGATTTATCCGAAAACAGAAAGAAAAACCTCGATAGCATTCAGGTTGAAAGCGCCGAGATAATTTATAACAGCGGGTGTGACTTACTGGTGCTCATAAATGAAGTTCTCGATCTCTCGAAGATTGAAGCCGGTAAAATGCTTATAAATATTGAACAGGTTTCATTACCTGCCTTTGGGGATGACCTGATTCGCAATTTTAAACATACTGCCGAAGAAAAAGGGTTAACCCTGACCTGTACAGTAAGCAATGATATCCCTGAGTTCATTCGTACTGATCCACAGCGTTTGAATCAGATATTAAAGAATCTGTTATCCAATGCCATTAAATTTACTGAAGAAGGAAATGTAGGCATTTCCATTAATAAATATACAGCAAACAATATCATTATTTCAGTTACCGATACCGGGCTTGGTATCCAGGAAGACAAACTTACAGCGATATTTGAAGCTTTCCAGCAGGCTGATGGTGGCACATCACGAAAATACGGGGGTACAGGATTGGGTCTTTCCATATCACGTGAACTGGCCAGGTTATTAAGTGCTGAAATTATCGTGGAAAGCAAGATGCATGAAGGCTCTACTTTTTCAGTTATAATCCCATTGGAAATATTCCCGGAACTGGAATTAGTTGATCTCAATCTATCTGAAGTAACTTCGGTATACAAACCTAATAACGTATACGATCCAAAATATATAAATTCTGCCTGTCTGGAAGATGACAGACACCGAATTACCAGGGATGATAAAGTTCTTTTGATTATTGAGGATGATCTTGTTTTTGCTTCAATACTTTTAAAACAAGCAGACAAAAAAGGATTTAAGTGTTTGTCTGCTTCAACAGGTGAAGATGGCTTACTATTAGCCACTAAATTCAAACCTCAGGCCATTATTCTGGATATGGGTTTGCCGGGAATAAGCGGAAAAGAAGTGTTGATTGAATTAAAAGCAAATCCATCATTACGGTATATACCTGTACATATTATCTCTGCAAGTGAAGCTCCAATTGATCAAATCAAAGAGAGTGTTGTTGAATTCATTCAGAAACCTTTAAATAAAAAAGAGCTGGAAGCAGCATTTAGCAGGATTGGAGACTCTGCGGACAGAAAAATAAAGAATCTGCTGATTGTGGAAGATAGTGAAAATTCACGAAAAGCAATTCGATTACTAATTGGATCGGGAGATGTAAATTGTTTTGAAGCAGGTACAGGAATTGATGCATTGAAAATATATCAGGAACATCATATCGATTGTCTGATTCTGGACTTAGGTTTACCTGATATGAGTGGCTTTGACTTTCTCCGGAAACTGGAAAGTAAAAAAGATCAAAATATACCACCCATTATTGTTTATACAGGCAAGGAGCTTACAAAAGAAGAGAACAATGAACTTCAGAAATATGCAACAAGTATCATTGTAAAAGGAGTGAAATCTGAAGATCGGTTGTTGGATGAAACTGCATTGTTCCTTCACCGGACAATCAGTAATTTGCCGGATTCGAAACAGCTGAATCCAGAAATTGTATATGATAAAGAGGCGATATTTCAAACAAAAAAGATTTTAGTGGCAGATGATGATTCACGGAATATATTCGCTTTATCAAAAATATTGGAAGAGCGGGGAATGGAAGTGCTAAAAGCCGAGAATGGGAAAATCGCACTGGAAATGTTGGATGCTCATCACGACATTAATCTGGTATTAATGGATATTATGATGCCTGAAATGGATGGCTATGAAACAATGAGACAAATCCGATCGCAGATAAAGTTTAAAGGTTTACCGGTTATTGCACTGACAGCAAAGGCCATGAAAGACGATAAACAGAAATGTATTGATGCCGGAGCTAACGATTATATCACCAAACCAATCGATGTTGACCGCTTGCTCTCATTAATGAGAGTCTGGTTAAGTAACTGATAAAAAATGATGAGGCAATTGATTCATCCAGATGGGTTCGATATTGAAATACTATAAAATAATACGATATTAATAATATCTTAAAATGAAAGAAAATATACGTCATAAAATATTAATGGTCGACGATAGGGCAGAGAATTTATTTGCCTTAGAAGTAATTCTTTCCAATGAAATTTATACCTGTGTAAAAGCAAAATCAGGAGAGGAAGCATTAAACATCCTTAGTAAGGATCAGGATTTTGCCATTATATTAATGGATGTGCAAATGCCTGTCATGGATGGATTTGAAACCGTCAAACGAATCCATCAAATTGAAAAGATAAAACATATACCGATTATCTTCTTAACGGCGAGTATGGATAATTCGGCGCAAATATCAAAAGGGTATCAGGCAGGAGCAGTTGATTATATGATTAAACCTCTCTCTCCCGAAATACTAAGAGCTAAAGTGGCAGTATTTGTTGAACTGTATAAAAAGACACAAGAATTATTAGTTCAACACGAAGAGAAAGAAAAACGGGCCGCCGAATTAATTATTGCCAATGATGAACTTGCTTTCCATTTCATTGAAAAAGAAAAACGGGCAGCAGAGTTAATTATTGCCAATGAGGAATTGGCTTTTCAAAACGATGAAAAAGAAAAACGTGCTGCAGAACTGATCCTTGCCAATAAAGAACTTGCTTTTCAGAACGATGAAAAGGAAAAACGTGCAGCTGAACTGATTCTTGCCAATAAAGAACTTGCTTTTCAAAATGATGAAAAAGAAAAGCGTGCCGCAGAACTAATCCTGGCCAATAAAGAACTTGCTTTTCAAAACGAAGAAAAAGAAAAACGTGCTGCAGAACTAATCCTGGCCAATAAAGAACTGCTTTTTCAAAACGAAGAAAAGGAAAAGCGTGCTGCTGAATTGATCCTTGCAAATGAAGAATTGATTTTTCAAAATGAAGAAAAAGAAAAACTGGCAGCCGAATTAATTATCGCAGACAAAGAACTGGCCTACCAGACCAAGGAGAAGAAAAAACGTGCTGATGAACTTGTTATTGCAGATAAAGAACTTGCCTTTCAGACTGGAGAAAAGGAAAAGCGTGCAGCTGAGTTAATCATTGCCGACAAGGAACTCTTATTTCAAACTGAAGAGAAAGAAAAGCGCGCCGAAGAGTTAGTGATTGCTGACAAAGAACTTGCATTTCAGACTGAAGAGAAAGAAAAACGAGCTGCAGAATTAGTGATTGCCGACAAAGAGATTGTATTACAAAACTTAGAAAAGGAACGACGTGAAATTGCCAATAAAGAACTGGAAGCATTCACGTATTCGTTGAAACTAGCGTCTCAATATTCACTTAGCCTGATTGAAGCAAGCCTTGACCCGTTGATTACTATAAACACTGAAGGAAAGATTACCGATATGAATGAGGCATTGGCCAACATAACGGGTATGACCAGGGAAGAATTGAGTGGTACTGATTTCTTTGACTATTTTACCGAACCTCAAATGGCACGTGAAGTGTATCAGGAAGTATTTGCTAAAGGTTCTGTGGCTGATTCCCCACTTACTTTACGTCATAAAGATGGAAAACTGACCGATGTTTTGTTTAATGGTTCGGTCTATAAAGATGGAAACGGGGATGTGCTTGGGGTTGTGATTGTAGCCAGGGATGTAACGGCACAAAAACTGCTTTCTAAATACTCTCTCAGCTTGATTGAAGCCAGTCTTGACCCGTTGGTTACCATTAGTACCGAAGGTAAGATAACGGATATGAATCAGGCAACGGTAAACATTATTGGAATGACCAGGGATGAACTTACCGGTACTGACTTTTTTGATTATTTCACCGAACCTCAAATGGCCAGGGGAGTTTATCAGGAAGTTTTTGCAAAGGGCTCAGTAGCTGATTCACCCCTTACATTGCGTCACAAGGATGGGAAATTGACAGATGTGTTATTTAACGGTTCTGTCTATAAGGATGACAGGGGCAATGTGCTGGGAGTTGTAATTGTAGCCAGGGATATTACCAATCAAAAACGAATAGCAACCGAATTAACTGAAGCAATCGTGTTTGCTGAAATGGCTACTGAAATTGCCGAAGTAGCAAAGAATAAAGCTGAAAGTTCAACATTAATTGCCGAAAATGCTGTAAAAGCGAAACAACAGTTCTTGTCGAACATGAGTCATGAAATCCGCACACCAATGAATGCCATTATCGGATTTACGAAAGTGTTGCTAAAAACAGAACTAAATCCTAAGCAGAAAGAGTACCTGACGGCTATTAAATTGAGTGGAGACGCACTGATCGTCCTGATCAATGATATCCTTGACCTGGCAAAAGTAGATGCCGGGAAAATGACTTTTGAACAGGTTCCTTTTAAAATGTCTGTTTCCATTTCTGCCATGATTCATTTATTTGAAACGAAGATATGGGAAAAGAATTTATTGTTGATAAAAGAATACGATGAACGAATTCCGGAGGTATTGCTTGGTGACCCTGTCCGGTTACACCAGATTATCCTGAATCTGGTAAGTAATGCTGTTAAATTTACTTCGAAAGGAAGTATAACGGTTAGTGTCAGGCTCCAGTCTGAAGACGAAGAGAAAGTAAGTATTGAATTCTCGGTGAAAGATACCGGTATTGGTATATCAGAATCGAAAATGACAACTATTTTTGATAACTTCCAACAGGCAACCAGTGGTACTTCCAGGCTATATGGAGGGACCGGATTAGGACTTGCAATTGTGAAACAATTGGTGGAACCACAGGGTGGAACCATTAGCGTTAGCAGCAAGCTCGAAGAAGGATCTGTTTTTAGTTTTGTGCTAAGTTTTCAAAAGACAACAGCAGATGCGGAAATAGAAGTTGTATCAACTGAATTGGATGATGAGAATAATAACATTAGAGTACTGGTAGTGGAAGATATCCCACTTAACCAGTTGCTGATGAAGACACTTCTGGATGACTTTGGCTTTGAAAGGGATATGGCAGAAAATGGTAAAATAGCCATTGAAAAACTTAAATCGAAAGAATTCGATGTTATTTTAATGGACCTTCAAATGCCCGAAATGAATGGGTTTGAGGCTACTGATTTTATTCGTAACAGAATGCATTCAGACATTCCAATCATTGCATTAACAGCCGATGTAACCACTGTGGATCTGGCAAAATGCAAAGCAGTAGGGATGAATGATTACATTGCTAAGCCGGTTGATGAACGGATTTTATATTCTAAGATTATTGCATTAGTAAAAAAAACAAGTCCTATAATCGATATTAAAGAAGATTCTCCTGAATTAATTGAGATTAAAAAAATTAAATGCATTAACCTTGAATACCTGAATACACGTACAAAATCAAATCCACAACTGATGATGGAAATGATTACACTTTACCTGGAACAAACCCCACCATTGATTAATGCCATGAAAAATGCGTTACAGAATAAAGACTGGGATTCATTGCATGCTTCAGTTCATAAAATGATTCCTTCTTTTGCTATTATGGGCATGAATAATGATTTCGAAAATATGGCCAGAAAAGTACAGGATTATGCCGGATCCCTGCAACATTCAGAAATAATACACGATATGGTTGTACAACTTGATACTGTTTGCACGCAGGCATGTGAAGAATTAGAAATAGAATTTAACAGAATTAAAAACTCAAACTGATGAATAAAGATAAAGTAAAAATATTTCTGGTCGATGATGATGCATTGTTCCTGAAATCTCTGGAAATTGACTTTCTGGAACGAGCTGACTTTAGTATTGAAACCTATGCGACAGGTGAACTTTGCATTGAATCTTTATCGCACAAACCGGATGTAATTGTACTGGATTATTTTCTGGATGGTGTTGATAAAACAGCTATGAATGGTATTGAAACATTGGATAAAATTAAATCTTACAACCCCGATATACCTGTTGTTATGTTGTCATCGCAGGATAAAATTGATGTGGCGATAGAATGTATGCATCACAAGGCATTTGATTATGTAGTGAAAAGTGAAACTGCTTTTTTACGGCTGCAGAAAATTATTACTACTATTTTTCATTATCAGAAAGTTGAAAAAGAGTTGAACTGGTATATGGACAGGATGTAAAATCTATATTCTGTTTTATTATTTACAATTTACAATTGAGTGTATAGTTTGTCAGTCTTGATAAATTATGCACTTTTTGTTTGTATTAATCGCTTGACTATTACAGTTTAAATTACATCTGCAATTAAAATAGTAAATGGTAAATGACTAAATAGTAAATCAATCGGGGTGTGAATGATGTAATAAAATAACAAAATTATGTAAGAATTGAACCCATGCAGGCAACTATCTTTGATACATATTAAAACACAACATGTAGTGATTGTTTTTATGTAAAATGATTCTCAATAAATTAAACTTCTAAAACCTATCAGTATGTCACTCTTATCTATTTTACTCGTTATTATCATTGTAGGTGTTCTTCTTTGGGCTGTAAACACGTATATCCCGATGGACCGCAAGATTAAAAATATCTTAAACATTGTGGTAGTTGTTATTGTAATTGTATGGCTTCTCAAGGCATTCGGACTGTTTAGCTATCTGATGAATATTCAGGTATAGATTCGGTAGTTTTGAAATCATAATTGAGAATTGTCGTTTGTAGTTCTATTTGGATTTTACATGCAGTACAATCTCTATTTTAAAAATTTGATAAACAGTATTTTTCTCGAACGAAGAATATCCGCTATATTGAATTTCAATTAATTAAATGATATATTCTGTTTTATCAGGAGATAAGATGTGTTTCATTATTTAATTAGAATTATCTTTTCTGAATCTAAAAAAAGCGTTGCACTTCATTATGAAGAGCAACGCTTTTTTAGTCTGTAAATCAACTTAGTAAATAAAGTAAGAAATAAATCAGTCATGATATACAGGTTTTTGTATCAAAATGTCATGTCTCTGAAAGTGTGAATGATGTAAGTTTTATTTAAAATTATGTAAGATGCACACTTTATAAGAAGAATACCTTTGTACCGACAAGAAAATACATTCTTTATATAAAAAAAATGCATATGTCTTATCATTTCTATCCTATAATTCTGCACGGAAAATAAAATGGATTTCCAAACAATCAAAATGAAATAATTCTCTTTAATGATTATATAAACCAATAATTAATTTAAAATTTAAAAGAAATGAAAAATTTATTATTAAGTGCGATGCTTATGACTTTTGCAGTTGGAACAACCACTGCTCAGGAAGTAGTAGCTGTGGTACCGGCTCAGGTAGAAATTGTCAAGACACCGACTGTGTGTGATTATACACCGGTCTCACATTGGTCGTTTGGAATTAAAGGTGGTGCCAATTATTTTCGTGTAGCACCCGGGATTTTATCACGCCGTGATCAAATACATTTAATTGCAGGAGGAACATTGGAATATTCTATCAATCCACTTGTTGGAATAGGATTAGAGTACATGTACAATCCATACGGACACTCGTATCAATTAAATGCTACCCAAACCGGTACGTTAGACGGACGCACACATGATGCTGTTGTATATGGGTCTGTAAATCTGATGAACTTACTGATTCCAAACAGAACAGATTTCTGGAGCCAAATGAATATATACGGTGATGCCGGTGTAGGAGTGGGCTTTTATCAGTACAAATTATCAGATGCGAACAACAATGTAATTGTTGACTCACGTAATATGGGTGATGGAGTACCTGAAACTGTTATGGCTAAAGCCGGTTTAAACCTTGAATACAATTTAGGTAGAACAGTTGCCATTGGTGGTGAAGTTCAATATCGTTATTACGATAGAGCTAACTTAGGAGGATATAATATGCCGACAGGAAGTAGTGATGCGTTGACTGCCACTATTGGTCTGAAATTTAAATTTGGTGCTACCGGAAACAAACAACATGCCCGCAATATCAGCATGTGCGAATATTATCCTAAACCAGCTCCTGTTATCATTGAGAAAATTGTAAAAGACAATACAATTGAAACAACTAACAGACTCAATGCACTGGAAATTGAAAATGATTCAATTAATGCTCAGAATAAACGATTGTCCGATGAGATGAAAGCAATGTCGTATCGCAATAGCAAACCGGCAACTACTGTAATTGTACAGAATAATGATGCGTTGACAGATAAAATTCAAAAGCTGGAAAATGATTTGAAAGATTTGTCTGCTAAAAACAAAGGAGTTGTAAATGCCAGTTTTGATAACATTGAATTCGAACTGGGTTCAGATAAATTATCCAGTAATTCGTTTTCAACCCTGGATAGAATTGCAGTGGTATTGGTAAGAAATCCAGGATGGGCTAAATTGAACGTTGCAGGACATACTGATTCCAGTGGTTCAGCCAAATTCAATCAAAAACTTTCTAGAAACAGAGCTAATTCAGTAAAAAATTATCTTTTAGATAAAAACGTTCCTGCAGCAAGTATATCTGTATCGGGTTATGGTGAAGACAGACCCATTGCATCAAACAAAACCAATGATGGCCGTCAAAAAAACCGTCGTGTAGAATTTCAAATTACAAAATAGAACATACTGTTTTAGAAATTAGTTTTTAAAATAGTACAATATATTTATAAAATCAGAAAAAAGCGTTGTTCTTTAAATAAAGAACAACGCTTTTTATTTATCAGTTAATGAGGAGTATACGACTTGAAATAATATATTAAGTACGGAATTACTGACTTCCCATATGATAATTATTTACATTAAATGTGTGAATGATGTAAGTTTCTGTTGAAATTATGTAAGATGCAAACTTGCAAAGAATAATATCTTTGTACCGACAAGAAAATACATTCTTTAAATAAAAATATGCGAATATATTTTCAGCAAAACATCCTATTCCTGCTTTGTAAATAGCATGAACAATTGAAATATCTTTTTTAATATATAATAGAACAAAATAATTTACATAAAACTTAAAAGAAATGAAAAATTTATTACTTAGCATTATGCTTATGACTGTTGCGGTTGGAACTACCACTGCTCAGGAAGTGATTTCAACTGTGCCTGCACAGACAGTAGTCAGAACCGTACCTGCCCAGGAGGTAGTTACAAAAGTTCCGGAACAAGAAGTTACTACCACTGTACCGGTACAGGTTGGCGATATGACCTTACCCGCACAGGTAGTTACAACAGTACCTGCCCAGGATGTTGTTACCAATCTACCTGCTCAGGAAGTAACTGCTGTTGTGCCTGCACAGGTTGCAGTAGCAACTACACCTGCTCCATGTGATTTTACTCCTGTAAACCATTGGTCGATCGGAATTAAAGGTGGTGCCAATTACTTCAGAGTAGTTCCCGGAGGAATGTCCCGTGGAGATTTATTCCATTTTATCCTTGGAGGAACAGTGGAATATACCATTAATCCTCTTGTCGGACTTGGATTGGAATATACCTACAACCCTTATGGTCATTCTTATCAGTTGAATGCCACTCAAACCGGTCAATTAGAAGGCAGGACCCATGATGTATTAATGTATGGTTCTATCAACCTTGCAAATTTATTAATCCCTTTCAGGACTAATTTCTGGAGTAAGATGAATATCTACGGAGATGCTGGAGTAGGAGTGGGTTTCTATCAGTTTAAACTGTCCGATCAGAATAATAATCTGATTGTTGATTCACGTAATTCAGGTGATGGTGTTCCTGAAACCATGATGGCCAAATTAGGACTGAATGTTGAATACAATTTAAGCAAATCGATTGCCTTAGGTGGGGAAGTACAATACCGTTATTACGACAGAGCTAATTTAGGTGGTGTAAACTGGTCGAAAGGCAATTGTGAAGCACTGACTGCCTCTGTTGGACTAAGATTTAAATTTGGTGCAACAGGTAACAAACAACACGCCCGTAATATCACAATGTGTGAATATTATCCAAGACCTGCACCGGTTATTATTGAAAAAATAGTAAAAGACAATACACAAGAAACAATGGATCGTTTGAAAGCTATTGAAGATGAAAATGCTGCATTGAACGATAAGATTAATAAACTAAATGATCAGATAGTAGTTCTTACTACCAATAATCAGGGAGAAGTTATTCCATCAACATATCAAAATGTGGAATTTGAATTCGGATCTGATAAATTAACCAGAAGTTCATATTCTACATTAGACCAGATTGCTGTTACATTGAAAAATAATCCGGCTACTGTAAAATTAAATGTTGCAGGTTACACCGATTATATCGGAACAGAAGAATATAACCAAACATTGTCTGTCAAAAGGGCTAATGCTGTAAAACTGTATTTAAAAGCAAAACACGTACCTGCAAGCAGCGTTATTATCACCGGTTACGGTGAACATAATCCAATAGCACCAAATGAAACCCGTGAAGGCCGTCAGAAAAACAGACGTGTTGAATTTAAAATGACTAAATAATTGATTTTATTTTAGGCAAAAATAAACCGGATGTGATATGAAAAACTGAATCATTCACAGACAATAAAAGAAAAAGAGTATTCTCCTTCAATTGAAGAGAAATACTCTTTTTCTTTTATTGTCTGTGATCCAGTTTGTTGAAATAACTGTATTTTACAAAATGTCTGAATAGTAAATAAATAGAATGAAAATGTAATACCTGTGAATAATGTAACTCTTATCCGAAATTGTGTAAGTTGTAACATAATTAAAGGTTGCACCTTTGCATAGTGAAAATAACTTCACTATAAAACTAAATTGTATGAAAATGAAAAAACTATTAACCTCCTTCGCAATTGCATCCCTCGTTCTTTTTGCGGGGTGTAAAAACGATGATTATGTCGTCAAAGATGGAGGTCCTTGTCCGGTTGTCATATCTACAACACCTACAAGTGGCGCTACTCTGGTAGGCCGCAGCAAAGTTGCTTCGATAATTGCGAGCGAACAGGCAGCACGCACTACTCTTGTAACAGCTACTTTTAACAAGAAGATGGATCCTAAAACGATTAATGAATCTTCTTTTATCGTAAAAAGTACAACGGATATAGTTGGAACCGTTTCGTACACTGATTCTACTGCTACCTTTACTTCTAACAGTAAATTCGCAGACAATACCACGTTTACCGCCAGAATCACCACTGGTGCAAAAGATTTAATGGGAAATGCCTTACAGGCTGATTATGTATGGGTCTTCAGTACCGGTACTACCATTTTGCCTGTTGTTATTGCAACAAGCCCGTTAATGAACGCTACAGGAGTGTTGCTTGATAAAGCCGTTAATGCCATCTTTAGTGTCCCTATGGATCCTGCCACGATGACTGCCACTACTTTTACCTTGTTTAAAGGTACTACACAAGTCCCTGGTACAGTTTCAAGCATAGGAGCTATCACAACCTTTACACCTACTAGTTTACTTACTGCAAACACAGTCTATACGGCTAAAATTACCACAGCAGCCAAGAATATGGATGCCAGTTCAATTGCTAAAGATACTACCTGGACATTTACAACCGTGAATGTTTACTCATTGAATATTACATCACCTAACGGTACAGTTGCTAAAAGTCCAAATACAGCCACGTACAATAGTGGAACAAATGTGATACTGACTGCAACCCCACTGGCAGGATATACATTCTCTTCATGGAGCGGTGATGCTACCGGAACTGCAAATCCTTTAACAGTTAACGTAAACGGGAATAAAAATATTACAGCAAACTTTACCTCGAATGCCACTAATTTTACTCTGAATGTGACAGCTATTAATGGTTCGGTTTCCCGGAATCCTAATCAACTGACCTATCCGAATGGCACGAATGTGGTATTGACCCCCGCTTCAAATCCAGGGTATTCATTTACTTCATGGAGTGTTGATGCAACTGGTAATGCAAACCCATTAACTGTAACAATGAATGGGAATAAGAACATTACAGCAAACTTTACAGGAGCTCTTGCTCAGGGACCTGGCATTGTTGATCTTAAAACATCGGGTGAATTCAGCGTGTTGTCAAAAACCGGAATCTCAACAATTGGTGTTACTTCTATAACCGGTGATATCGGTGTTAGTCCTGCTTCAGCAACTGCTATTACCGGCTTTTCACTAATCATGGATATCACGAATCAATTTGCTACTTCGTTATATGTAAGCGGTAAAGTATATGCTTCGGATTATACCCTTGCACCACCGTCTAAAATGACTACAGCAATTAATGATATGCAGACAGCATTTACAACTGCAATGGGCATGACCACAACAGTAATTGTTGACAAAGGTGCCGGTGATATCAGTGGAATGACATTGGTTGCCGGATTGTACAAATGGAGTTCTGGTCTTTTGATTACCAATGCAGGAGTAACCCTTAGTGGTGGACCGAATGATACCTGGGTATTCCAGATTGCACAGG
>Ga0302292_1001115_pt1 | contig 17629 bp, 16 predicted proteins | sample III_Fen_N2_1_FD_194553 | JGI IMG/M metagenome (GOLD analysis project Ga0302292, IMG submission 194553) | Peat permafrost microbial communities from Stordalen Mire near Abisko, Sweden - III_Fen_N2_1 | ecosystem: Environmental > Terrestrial > Soil > Wetlands > Permafrost | place: Sweden: Abisko...
ACTTGGAGCACTGTGCCTTAAATGGCAAAACCCCAAATGAGATGGTTTTAATTAATAACTAAAACCGCCAAATGTGTGTACCTAAAACATAAAAATAACCCATCTTTCTTTGCAGAGAGATGGGTTATAGGGGTCAAAGGCAATTATTTGCCTTCTTCTTGATCTTTGTTTTTGTAAAATTTGACAACCAGGTCACCGTAAGTAATTGATGATGGAACATTGCCCATCTTACCAGCAGCTTCCAATATGGTAGCTACTCCAGCGGCGTCGGTAATTGAATCATTAATCACATGAACAAATAATTCAAGCGGTAATTCTTCTTCGATAGTAACATCGGCCTTAACTTCCGTTTCTTCAATACTCTCAGGAGCTGGCCAAACTGAATTATCTTCTTTAGAAAGAACAAAAATAACACCAGCTGGTAAACCAGAAACTGAACCATTGATTAAATTTCCACAAGGTTTACGAGCATAGCGAACAGTACCACTTGATTCTGTTATGCGATAATACTCTTCTCCAGAAATCAATTTAACTTTTTTGGTTCCGTCGGAAAAATTCATATTTACTCTAACTGGGGTAGCACTAATTAAACGACCTTTTTCAGATTTGATTACGAATGATCCGGGAATCAAAGCAGAGGCTTGAGCAGCAGCTTCAGCGGGGTTATTTGATAAACCACCACTTACAACCGGATTTCTGTTAATGTTTCGTCTGTTTTTTAACAAATCTGATCGAAAATGATAAAACACGTAAGAAACAATGATAAGTAAAATTAATCCCATAAAGCCAAGTCCTACCCAATAATCATAGTCAACAAACTTTGGTAAATGTGTTGGCAATATAACTGGATTAACCTGCGCCTTTTCAACTGGCTGCGTTTTTAATTCACAGCAGAGATATCTCGCGGATATACGATAAAGACAGTCGTGTTTATTACCCGACGGTTCATTCGCAATCATAAATTCAGTTCCACCCCCAACTAATGAAGGAAGCAGGACGGTATCGCCAATTTGTATCTGGTTTACATTAGCAAAGCGATCAGCATTAAGTTTTAACGCTTGCTGATAAATCTCATTAATTTTAACCGATGGGATAGTTACCACTGACTGAGCATTAACACTCATGAAGACAAATAAAATTACGAAAGAAAAAATTAACTTTTTCATTTTTACGATTTTTTTTGTTTATTTAATTATTATAGAACTATTTTTTGATGATTAAACTATATCATATTTATTAGATTATGTCAATAGTAAGGCTTTAGAGTCAGTTTGCTAAGCCTAAATTTAACTGCTATAATACAAGTAATAAGGTTTTAAAATTAATTGAAATGCTCCTAGTTTCTAGGCGTTTTTTATGTTTATGAGTGAAGACAAAAAAAATAGCTACGGCGCTGATGCCATTACTGTCCTTGAAGGCCTTGATCCAGTTCGCAAACGCCCTGGCATGTACATTGGTTCTACCTCCTCCGCTGGTTTACATCATTTAATTTGGGAAGTAGTTGATAACTGTATTGACGAAGCCATGGCTGGTTTTGCTAATAAAATTACCGTTGTCCTAGGAAAAGATAATATGGTTTCGGTGGATGATAATGGCCGTGGTATTCCGGTTGATAAAATGAAAGCTACGGGCATCTCAGCACTTGAAACAGTGTTAACAAAATTACATGCCGGCGGAAAGTTCGGTGGTGGTGGTTATAAAATTTCTGGTGGTTTGCATGGTGTTGGTGTGTCAGTAGTTAATGCTTTAAGTACCTACCTAAAAGCGGAGGTTCGCCGTGACGGCAAAACTTACATGCAAGAATTTAAAATTGGTATCCCTCAGGCTCCGGTTAAAGAGGTTGGCAAGAGCACGGAAAATGGTACTAAAATTACTTTTCAAGCCGACGATACAATTTTTACCGAAACCGAATATAATTGGGGTAAAATTTTAGATCGTTTAAGACAACAAACTTATTTAACTAAAGGCATTACAATTGATATTCGCGATGAACGCGATGGCCACCGTCCTAAAAAATATAAATTCCATTTTGAAGGCGGAATTAAATCTTACGTTAAATCATTACATCGTGGAAAAACTAAAAAACACGATACAATTTTTTATATTGATAAAGATGTTAATGACTGTAAAGTGGAAATTGCTTTGCAATATAATGATGAGTATAATGAAACAGCCATTGCTTTTGCTAACAACATTCACAATCCTGAAGGCGGAACCCACATGGTTGGTTTTAGAACAGCGCTTACTAGAACTTTAAATAATTACGGCCGCTCTAAAAATTTACTTAAAGAAAAACAGGAAAATTTAACTGGCGATGATGTTCGCGAAGGTTTAACGGTTATTATCAGCGTTAAATTACCTGACCCACAATTTGAAGGCCAAACCAAGGGTAAGCTTGGTAATGCTGAGATGAAGGGTTATGTTGAACAGACTTTTGGCGAAGCTTTTAATACTTTTTTAGAAGAAAATCCTAAGGAAGCTGAAGCGATTATTGGAAAATGTGTTTTATCTTCTCAAGCCAGACTGGCCGCTCGTTCCGCTCGGGCTACTATTTTAAGAAAAGGAGCCTTAGAAGGCATGACCTTACCTGGTAAACTAGCTGATTGTTCTTCCCGTCATCCAGAAGAATGTGAACTTTACATCGTTGAGGGAGACTCCGCTGGAGGATCGGCTAAACAAGGACGTAATCGTCATTTTCAAGCTATTTTGCCACTTAGAGGTAAAATCTTAAACGTAGAACGCGCTCGAATGGATAAGATGTTAGCTAACCAAGAAATTAAAAATTTGGTAATTGCCATGGGTACTAACATTGATGATCAATTTGATTTAGATAAATTAAGATACCACCGCATTATTATCATGACCGATGCCGATGTCGATGGGGCTCATATTAGAACTCTGCTACTTACTTTATTCTTCCGTCACTTCCCTCACTTAATTGATGGCGGACATATCTATATTGCTCAACCACCACTATACCAACTTAAGAAAGGCACCACAGTTCATTACGCTTACAGTGATGAAGAAAAACTTAAGTTAGTAACTGAGATGGGTGGCGTCGCTGATGATGCTGAAGTGGTTGAAGAAACCGACGAAGGCGAAACTGAAATTGTGGAAGCTGAAGAGAACGAAGAAACAACTGATACTAAAGATGACAAGAAGAAAGCAGTTAAGATTAACATTCAAAGATACAAAGGTTTAGGTGAAATGAACGCTGAGCAATTATGGGAAACCACTATGGACCCAGCAAAGCGTATTGTTAAACAAGTAACCAACGAAGACGCGGCTAAGGCCGACCAGATGTTTGATATGTTAATGGGTGACAACGTTGCCCCTCGTAAAAATTTCATTCAAACTCACGCTAAGAAAGTAACTAACTTAGACATTTAATTTTATGGTTCTACCTTATTTTGCCTATCCCGTTATTTCTTTTGTTCTAGCTCAAGGCACCAAAGTATTATTAAAAACCAAGAAAAGAAAAAAACTACAGTGGCGTGATATTTTTGCTTATTCTGATATGCCATCAGGACACACCGCAACGGTAGTATCACTAGCTACTATTATTGCTTTAGAACTTGGACTTTATAGCGCTGAATTTGCCTTAGCTTTAGTATTTATGACGATTGTTATTACTGACGCTATTGGCTTAAGAAATTACTTAGGTCAACATGGTAAGACTTTAAACATTTTAGTTAAAGACTTAAAAGAAGATGATTTTTTAGATAATTCTTATCCTAAACAATTAGAACAAATTGGTCATACGCCACTGCAAGTTTTAATTGGCGCTTTAATCGGCGCGGGGGTTAGTATCTTAGGCTTCTTATTCCTCTAAAAATAAAAATATTTTTTAAAACAACCGCTTACTAAAGCGGTTGTTTTTTATTTGGTGTGCTACTACAAATTATGATATAATAATAAAGTAAAAGCACTTGTTTTTAATTATGAATCTACTCAATATTATCTTAAATGAAAAAGCCATTGGCGGACTAGAAATCGCCGATGATGGTTTTAGATTTTCGAGATTAAAAAAAGATAAATCTGGCTTAAAAGTTGAACTTTTGTTTGAAGACTTAATCACTGAAAAAGAAGCTTTAGCTGGACCAGCTGTTTTAACAGCTAAACTACAGAAGTTTATCAAACAACATAATTTAAAGTATGTAATTGTAACTATCCCGGCCAACAATGTTTTTATTAAAACTTACGATTTTAATGAAAACATGGATGACAAAAAGATAGAAGAGGCCATGGCTTTAAATTTAGAGTTACAACTACCTAAGAAAAAAGAAGAAATCTACTGCGACTGGATGAAGCTAGAAAGTACCGATAACAAAAAAATATTATTGGCTTACGTTCTGAGAGATTATGTAAAGAGTTTGATCGAAAAAATAAACAAAACCAATCTTAGAATTATAGCCATTGAAAGCCATCAACTTAGTTTAGCTAGATCACTTAAACAGACCAAAGATGAGGTGGCTTTAGTAATCGAGAGGGGTGCTGTTTATATTTCCTTCTACCTAATAAAAAATAATAATCTATTTTTTTCACAGTCGCTGCCAAATGAAATCATCGGCAAAAATCTCAGTCGAGAAGTAAATAAAGTCATTAGTTACCAAGACTACCAAGGAGTCACAATTAATAAAATTATTTTAATTGGACCATTTAGTGATACCGAAACAAAGAAACTTCCTTTGAAAGCTGCTAAACTGGAATTAATAGACGAACTTAAACAAGTTCAAAACTCTAAATGGACGGTTGTTTTAGGCGCCGCTTTAAGAGGTTTAACTCCAAGAAAAGATGATAAAGAAATTAGTTTGATGAGAATAAATACCCAGAAGGCTTATCGACAAGAAAAGGCTAATGGTGCGGTTGGTTTTTTGGTAAGTATTAGTATCGCTCTATGTATTTTCTTTATTAGTATTTTTATAGCCGACTGGTATTTCGTTTCAACTACAGAAAATCAGTATAGCCAGAGAATATCAGCCCTTAGTAACTTAGAGGCCTCTGATAGCTCCGCAGCTTTAAGAGATAAGGCTGGTTCATTTAATGATTTAATTGGTCAAACCAGTGCCTTAGTAAAAAAAGAAACGGTTTGGAGTAAAATTATTAGCGAAATCAAAAACAGAACTACTAGCGATGTTGTAATTAATAATGTAACACTGCCTAGTGCTAATGAAAATTTGTCTATTACTGGCGTAGCTGCTAGTCGAGAGGCTATTAATAACTTACAAAAATCCTTTGAGTCATCTAGTCTTTTTCAAAACGTAAACATTCCTTTAAATAATCTAGGGAAAAAGGTTGATATTCCTTTTTCTATGACATTTAAAATAAAAGTTTAGAACTATGTTTAAAAATAAATTTCTACTTAAAATAATCACCAAAATAATTATCACCTTACTGGTGGTCGCCTTATCTGCAACCGCTGTTTATTTTTTAAGTAAGCAAATAAATAAAATAAATAAAACATTTAGCGAAAAAAAGGCGATGGATTATTTAATTGTTAATCGCGAAAAGGTTAATAATAAAATTCAGACTGATTTTTTAGAGGTAGATCCAAGCTATCAAACAAAGATTAATGAAGCCACCCCCTCAGTTTACAACGTTTTATCTTTCGTCGATGCTATGGAAAGCTTAGCTAAAAAATATTCCTTTAAACAAACCTTAAATTTTGATCAACCAGCCCCAGTCACTGATTTAAACGGCCCAGTAACATTAACCGTTATTAAATTTAATTTAGTAATTAATGAGGCTAACGTTGATAACTTTACTAGCTACTTACAGGATTTTGAAAAGTTACCTTATTTTGCCTCAATTGATAGTATTAACTATTTAGGAACTAGCGATACTGGCTGGAAAAATAATTCTTCAATAAATATTACTGGTAGTTTTTATGCCCATCAATAAACCTAAAACAATCAAAAAGATCGATCAGGAAGGGATAATTTATGCTTTAATTTTTGTATTATATACAATTGTCTTAGGTATAATTTTTATCTATGTAATTCAATTTATACGTAGCTCTATAAATACGGCCTTAGATACGCCAATTAGCCCAGAAATTGAGAATAAATATGGACAACTAGACTTAGCAAATTATTCCCTAGTAGCTGATAAATTGGGCCTTAAAAAAGCTAATCCAATAGTTATTACTCCGGTAGCAGAAACGTCTGCCACAATAATCACAACTTCAACCCCAATACAAATACCTGTCACTTCTCTACCAACGACAACTCCAGTAATTGCGACTGCGACTCCAGTGATTACTAATCCTGTTTCGATTGTGCCAGTTGAGAAGAGACCAACTACTATAATTACTAACTCAACTACCAAATCTGGTTTGGCGGCTGATTTAAAAAATAAATTAACTGCCGCTGGTTATCAGGTTTTAAGTACTGGCAATAGTAGCCCAAGTTTAGCAATTACCACCATTAAAGTTAAAAATAGTATTAGTCCCAACTCTACATATTTAGCGGAAATAAAAAAAATCGTAAGTGCCACTTACGGTTTAGTAATGCTTCCATTGGATAATAATGCTGCCTCTGATATTGAAATCATTATTGGCAATAAATAAACTATAACTCTTGCCAGGTATAATTAGTAATTAAACCATTAGAATCCAGGTTAACGTTAACCTGGATTTTTCTTATCACGTTAGTAATTTGGCCACTAACGGTTATTATTTTAGGATTAGAGGCAGAGTTAACAGTGATACTAGCGCAACCCAAAAAAGGATCAGTGCAACCACCACTAACTATTTCTAAATTATAAGAACCAGTATAATCTTTATTTCTAACCACTCTTTCTAAGGCATCTTTAGCTCCTAATTGAGCGTAATTGAGAGCTTTACCAGAATCATTAGCTTGAGCGACTGATAAATTATCAGAAATGCTAATAGCGGAGATGACAACACCAGCCGACAGAATAAGCGCCATTAAAACCATGACGGTGGGAATTGAAGCAATGCCGGGTTTTTTAATACATTTCATACTAAAAATCTTTATTTAAATCAACGCTAGTTTTATCATTTTGACTATATTGCCAATCAGGACTAGTACTATTATAAGCACCAAAAATATTAATTTCCACACTAATTCTTTTTTTATTTAAAACCGGATTAATATTTTCTAAACGATTAAAATATAAACTATTAATTTTAACAGTGTCAGAAGTAATATATTCAAACGGCTGAGCGTCAATTTGCCTAGTGACTCGATTGTTACTAAGAGTATAAACCACTGAACTACTGGCAATGGTTAAACTAAGTGAAGTAGTGCTAGCAGCAGTTGTACCTGGAACAACTAAAGTATCAGCTGAAGCGACATCTCGCTTCATTTTTTCGACCGCAAAACGAAAATTAGAATCGAGTTCACTTTTAGCTTGAACGCCACTTCGTCCTTTATTTAGCGCCAAAAAAGAATCAGCTACCACAACAGTAATAATTGATAAGACGGCCATGTAAATCGTTAATTCAATTAGCGTAAAGCCAAATTTTTTAATAGTTTTATATTTCATAGATTACGGACTATAATTAACGACCACATCATCAACTATTGGCGTACTATTACCACTTAAAATACAATCATCGGCGCAAACTCGGATTTTATAACGGAAGTATCTCTTATTATTTAACTCCGTATAGCAATTGAGTTGAACGGGTGTGCCTGAGGCGGCATTGTACCAATCACCGGAACCACAAGTTGTACCGCCAACATAATTCCATGGTCCACCAGTGCTATCAGCCGCCGCCATCTGGAATAACACTTGTCCTTTATCTAAGCTGACACCACCTAATTTCCCTTTCCACATAATAGAATTATAAGCTGCACCGTCAGCGTTAGCCGTTGAATCATAAATAGCTGACACTAAATCACCATATGGTGGGTAACTAACACCGCAACTAACTGGTTTATAACGATAAGTTAAAATCGCTTTAACATTTAAATTAGAGACTGTTAAACCAGTCTGACTAACATTTAAATTGTAAGAATAGACACCTGCCGTACTTGGATTTATCTGCCCCGAATCATCTTTATAAATAAAATTAAAACTAGTTGGATTACTAACACTAGTCAGAGAAAAAGTTTTAGCACCAGTCGAATTCAGATTAGCTGTTAGATTTCCCGAACCAGTATAAACGCCACTAATTAAAAAATAAGCTGATTTAACTGGGTTAGTTACACCGGTAATATTATCACCGATATAAAGACTAACTGGCAAAGTGGCTGAACTTAAGCTATTTAACTGAGCGATGTAAAATTCCGTAGTTTTAACTTTTTCATTAGCGGGTGCCCCGTCAACACAAGAAGATGGTGCAAATTGATAAGTGGTTTCAAGTTTAGCAGCAAAACCGGAAATAGTTACACCAGATGGAATAACGTTAAGAGTGTAACTATAAGACCCCGCGCTGCTGGGACTAATTAGACTGGAATCATCATTATAAATAAAATCAAAATCCTCTGGATTACTAACACTTGGTAAAGTAAAAGTTTTAGCAGTAGCACCATTACTATTAATTTTAAACTGCACTGAACCACCACCAGAGTAAACTCCGCTAACCCGAAAAAAACTTCTTTTAATTGGGTTAGTTACACCAGTTAAGTCGTTGCCAACATAAAGAGTGACTGGTAAATCTACCTGAGAACTTATCGTCGACGTTTGACTACCGGAACCAACTAAAAAAACATTTGATCTAATTTGATCGCCAGCTAAAACGGCATAATAAAAAGGCGACAATATTACAATTGCCAAGATAAGCATTACCAGTAATCTTTTGTAATTTATAGTCACCATTTATTTTACCCACATCGCTGTGGTTTTATCACCATTAGCTAGGCCATAAGCCCATGATTTTTCAGCGCTGCTATAATAAAAACTAAGAGCGGAAATACTGCTATTACCAAATTGAGGCAAGACACGCAAAGAAGCAATTGCATCATAAGAATCATACCAATTGTTTGGTAAATCAAAGCCAGTTACTCTAGAGCTTATTTCTTTGGCGCTAACTATTTGATTGTCAGCCACAATAATTTCATAAGCTTTTCTTTTTTCAGCTGAACTATAAACTAATTGCCAAGAGCTAGCACGGCCATCCAAGCCAATAGCGCCATTTGTTTTAATAAAAACTAATTTTTGATCAGGTGCCCATTTAACCGCTTCTATAACAGCAGTATTATAAGCCTCTTTTAAAGTAAATTTAGCATTAGTAATGAATGCTTGCTCGGTTTCGGTTTTTGGTTGTAGTTTAATATTATATTCTCCGCGAGGTATAATCTCACCTTCATTACTATTTATACTAGTGGTGTCAGGAATTTTAACGTTATCAGTAATAATCTCCCCTTTAAAAGTTTTTAAGTCAAAAACACTATTAGTACTTTGACTATTTTTTCTAAACAATAAAATAGCAAAAATAATCGCCAGAATAATTAAAATTATCATGACAACTATTACCAAATTTTTTTTATCTTGAAAAAAATTAATTATTATCTCTTTAAGGCGCATATGAGTAAGTTAAAACTAGTTCTGCTGAACTGATATTTAAATTTAAACTAGGATTAATAGTTAAACTATTAGTAATTGGATCAAAATTTAAATTAGAACCACTTATAGGATATAAAACTTTAAAAGAATTAGCGTTAGAGGCAATGCTATAAGTTGAGGTGGCTGTTCCATTAGCAGAAATTGTAATATTGTTTGTACCAGATGATGGTGAAAAACCATTTAATTCGACAAAGGCGCTAATAACGGAAACGGAATTCTCTGGGACATAAACTGAAAAAGCCGAAGTGGTAGCGGTTCCACCAGTTAAAGTTCCTGGTACGCCTCCAATATAAAATTTAGTAGTTTTGGCTGGTTGTGTAACACCTCCAGTCGTGAACGAACAATAAGGTGAGACTGTTGGCCTACTAGTAGAATTGCCAACTGAATCAATAGATTTAGCTCTAAAATAATAAGTGGTATTAGAGTCTAAATTACTTAAAGTAAAACTATGAGTAAAAGCACTTGCATCAATACTAGTATTAATAGCTGATGATAAATCCGAATTTTTGCTATAAGTCAACTGACCGGTAGCTAATTCATTAACTGTCCAAGCTATTGTTGATCCATTGGTAGAGACAGAACTAAGCGCCGTAGCACAAGTATTGGCACCCGCGAAAGTAATCACTGGTCCAGTTGTATCAATCTGAAAATCAGTTCCGCTTTCACTATTGGCACCATAAGAAACCCAGTTACTATAATAATTGATACCACCTTTATTGTGTCTGACACGAGCCTGCCAATGATAAATACCATCGCTTGATGGCGTAATAGCAATGGAACAACCGTTAGCTAAAACACTACAATCAATTGGACCAGGACCAGCTTTACCGGTTCCTTCAATGGCCTGTGCACACGTACCAGTTCCAGTACAAGAGAAAGCTGTGCCGACCGGCTCATATTCAATTTGAGGGTATAAAGTACCGCCAGAAAGAGCGGCTTGCATAATTTCTGTTAAATAAATACTGGTTGAACTAGAAATTGCACCAACACTAACAGCTGAACTGAGATTTACATTATTAAACTGACTAAGACTGGTTGGATCATTTGGAATTGGACTAAGCACTGTAAATGAAACATTATTATTAGAATCGTAAGTATTAGAGGTTACTAAAACCGTACCACTAACAGCGGCACTTGGCACCGCGGTTACTATAGAAGAGTCACCCCAACTAGTAAAGACGGTAGCGTCAGCAGCTGATTGAAAAGTAACATTATTATTCGTATCAAAAGCCGTTGGACAAACAGCATTATTCTGACAGAAATGATCCCCATTAACAGTAACAGCTACACCTGCTCCAGCCGAAGTTGGACTAAAACTAGCAACGCGCGGCAAGATTCTAAAACCTGAAGTAGTATAAGTATAACCCTTATTTGAAGTACCAGTTCCTTGTTGCATAATAATACTGCCAGTATAAACATTATTAGCAATTACTGCTGGCACTTGAACGGCGATTGCGGTGTTACTCCAACTATTTGTAACCACCGATCCACTTGGTGATGAACAGGTTGTTGAATCACAACCTAAAATTCTTACCCAACCACCAGTTACAGCTGTACCGAAACGAGTGCCATTTAAAGTAATAACACCATCCGTGTCAGCCGCATTATATTCCCGAGCGGCATTAGCCACGGCCGTTGGTACAGTAATGGAAGTTACTTGCGGAAAGACATAAAAATTTATACCACTACTTACTAAACTATTAGAAGTAACGGTTAAGGCACTGGTGCCGCCAAAGTTTGTTCCCCAATCGGCATCCGTATCGCCGGTAGTATTAGAATCTGTTAAAAAAGTAATTGAGGTATCACTCCAAGCAGTTACATTAGCACTAGCAATTTGATGTGTGCCAACTTTAATATTATAAGTCGCTGAAGAACGATTACCGGCACCAGGGTCGGCCCCAAAATCAGTGCCAGTAATTGTGATTGAGTGTCTAAAACCAGCTCCACCGCCGATGCGTGCACCACAACCAGTGGTCGCACAATTAGTAGAATTTAAAGTGGCATCAGTATTATTAGTATAGGAAGTTAAAACGGGTGGCACAGCTACTTTACCGCAAATCTCATATTCCGAATAAGCGTTTGGACCACCAACGTGTGAATTGGTCACATATTTCATTGAAGCAATTGTAGTATCATAGCCCGTACAATTGTTAGCTTGATAAGCAATAGTCACCGTACCATTAGTTACTGATAAACAAGCAGCGTTGGTGTAATTAGCTTGCGTATTTTGTTCGACGTGAGCATTAGTTACTTTTGATAACTTTAAAACGTTAGCATAATTACCAGAACAAGAATTACCTAAGCCAGTTACGCCAGTACAACAAATTACATTGGCATCATAATTAGCCGTTGCTTGACTCGGTAATTCAGCATGGGCATTGACTGAGCCAGATAATCTTAAAACTACGGTGCCAGTACAAGAAGCCGCTGTAGTTAGCGAACAAGATAAAACGCTAGTAGCTTGTGCCGAACTAGAAAAAGACAAAGCAAAAACTAGTGTTAAACTAAACACTAGTAAAAAATTTTTAATTTTTTTTATATAAATCATAAGCTAAAAAATTTCTAACACTAAACTAGTTTAGGTTAGTTAATTCGGCTTGTACTAAGTTAACTGTCCAAGCGGCCGATGTTCCACCATTTACACTCATATTAATATAACTATTAGCCACTGTACTATCAAAACCACCACCAGTAGTCGCTACTGTTTGTATGAAAGTTCCACCAAGACCAGCTGGAGTAACCGAACCGGAAGTACCAGCATGACTAAGTCGTCCTACACATTGGATTACGGCCGATGAGCCTGAACCAGTTGTTCTAAATGTTGCCCAAACCTCAAAAGTTCCCGTATCAGTTGCCGCCGTCTGTGCTGAAAATGTCATAAGACAACGAGAGGTATCACTAATGGTATTCGTTGTTCCATAACGAATATTAATCGTTGGAGCAGAAGTTCCAGCGGCTGTTTTAGACACATTAAATATGGCATGATATCTGGTTCCGGCCTGCATACCAATCGACGGGATAAGAATTCCTGAACCAGTTAAATAAGTATCTGAGGCAAACCCAGCCGCTGGCGTGGTCACACTTTGACTATAAAATTGTAGAGTGTTGCAATCAAAAGTATTAGTGGAAGCGTTAAAGCGCAACGCCTTACCGTTACCAGAACAGTCGGGTAAAGTCCTCCAAGTTGCCCCACTAGTTGAATCTGATACAGCCAGCTGATCAGTTGCTGAAGGAGCAGAACCATTACCACCATTACCCACTGGCAACACACCAGTTACTTGGCTTGTTAGATTAACTAGCACATCACCAATTTCCGACCAGGTGTGTCCTGGGTTAGGAGCAACCGCAAAAGCGAGTCTAACAACCGACAAGGAAATCGAAAGTAATAACACAAAGCTCAAAAAAACATTGAGTGTGAATTTTAATTTTGGTAGCTTCATAATTTTATTATTATATTTGTATATTTATTTTTTTATTTAGCTTGTAATTTTAAACTAGTAGTACTACTAACATCAATATTGGTAGCACTTTCATAAACTGAACTAGAACAACTTACCGGACCTGACCCCACCCCACTCCAACTAGTTTGATTGCAAATCTGATTGCGCCAACGGGTTAAATAATAATCTTTACTAATCGTACCATTTTGCCAAGAAACCGTCACGGTTATTTTTTGCGTCGAAGGATCATCACTATTTCCAGTGGTACAAGGCGGTGTTCCACTAGCAGTTATAATTGTGTTAGATGTATCGTCACGACAAACGTTGGAAATAGTAAAATAACGGGTATAACCTAAACCATTAACGGTTAAACTCTCGTCCCCCAAAGATATTGACCAGGCTCCACCAGATTTAACCATATAATAATGACTGGAATTTAATTTAATCTGACTATAAATGTTCTGCCACTTGGTAAAACTCACACCATCAATGGCTTTAAATTCTTCATCAACTAAATCAAGAGCGGTTTTATTAGTAACGGTCCACTTGTTCATATTCAAACTAGAAATTACAATTTGCGCTACTAGTGGAATCACAATCGCAATTACGCCAATAACAATTAGCAATTCAAGTAGTAAGGAGCCAGATTTTTTTAGATTATTTTTCATGGCTTTAATTAATTAATCCTTGTGCTTGGATAAAAACTGTTCGCGTCGCGGTTCCTGATTGGACTATAATACTCGACGAAGCCGTAAGTCCGCTTATCTTATTAAAAATAATATCTAAATTATTACCTTCAGCGGGATAATTAAAAATAACATTGTTACGTAAATAAACAGTAGTTAAAACTGTTTTAGTGGCATCACTATAATCAGTCGGGGTGGAAAATATTTCATAATAATCACTAGTGCTATTAACAAAATGAATTCCCCAAAGCCTATCATCTTGCCCATTCATTGCTTTGTCGCGAGTATTTCGTAAATCGTAAATAACTGTTTGAGCATTATCTTCTAACTGAGCACTAGGCACATAACTACCATAAAAATCCCGAGACATAGTCGCAATAATTACTAAAATGCCAATCACTAACATTAATTCTAAAAGAGTAAAACCGGCAGAATGTGCTTTATTAATTTTCATGGCGATTAATTAAACTTACCAACCATTTGATAAATCGGTAACAGAATTGACACCGCAATTAAACCAACTACTAGACCCATAAATAATAATAATAATGGCTCCAAAAAGGTCGTTAAATCTTTTAAGGCATTATTAACATCATCTTCATAAAAATTGGAAAAATTATTAAGCACCACATCTAAGGTGCCAGTTTTTTCGCCGACTGCTATTAAGCTAGTTAAAAAACTAGGAAATAATTTAGGATCATTCTTTAAGGCTTGAGATAATGGAATACCATTTTTAATTTCATCATTAGCTTTTAAAATAGCCACTTCGTATTGATCGTTACCCACTGCTTTAGCGGTTAAGACTAATGATTCGGAAATAGATAAGGCCCCACTAATTAAACCACCTAAAGTTCGAGAAAATCTAACGAGCACTATTTTTTTAACTAAATTATTAACAACTGGAATTTTAAACATTAAATATGACAAAGCGTTTTTTCCAATTTTAGTTTTACGGAAATACATAAAACCACCAATTATACCACCAGCAATTAACACGTCTAGTAAAGGACTATAAATCAAAGCATTACTAATATTGACTAGAATTTTAGTTAACAGTGGCAACTGAACATTATTTTGGGCAAATGATTTAGTAAGCCGTGGTAACACAAAAGTAAGCATGATAATTACGATGCCGATTGAGGCCACTACTAAAATAGCTGGATAGGTTAAAGCTGACTTAACTTTTTTAATCAACTTATATTCCCTATTTAAATGACGATTAAGTTCAGTTAGTGACTTGCCGAGTGTGCCAGAACTTTCACCAGCCCGAATCATGCCGACAAAAATTGGCGAGAAATAACGGCTATTATTTTCAAAGATGCGAGATAAAGGTTGGCCATTTAAAACACCAGTCCGAGCTTCTAATAAAAATTCTTTAAACAACTTTTTTATTAGTATCGGCTAATAAAATTTCAATTGCTTCACTAAGACTCAAACCTGCTTTAATAGTAGCTGATAAATTACGAATTAAAATTATTTTATCCAGTGAAGTAAAACTTTCAAAAATGGCCGTTGATGATAATGAAGTTTTATCAGTCTTGCCTCCCCTTAATTCAATTTTAATTGGCGTTAATTTTTTTTGTGATAATACCGAAACTACCTCTTCCCGACTAGTTGAGTTAATTTCACTAGTTACTATTTTGCCATCACTATTTATCGCTTCGTAAATAAATAAGCTCATACGTTAAATAATTATTCACTAGTTACTCTTAATATTTCATCAATCGTGGTTAGTCCGCGTTGAACTTTTTCTAAACCATCTTCAAACATTGAAATCATACCACCCGCTAAGGCCGCTTTTCTAATTTGACCAGCCGACAAATTTTCGGTAATCATTGATTTTATCTTATCGTCAACTAACATGATTTCAAAGATACCAATTTGACCAGCAAAACCTGAACCATCACAAACTTTACAACCTTTACCACGGTAAGCTTCTTTAGGGACTAATTTAGTTCTTTCCTTGGCACTAAGACCAGATATTTCTAATTGTTTATTTATTGATGTCTTAACAGCTACTGGTAATTTGTAAGACTCCACACAAGAAGTACAAACTTTTCTGACTAAACGTTGAGCAATTACTAAATTAAGAGTTGAAGATAATAAAAATGGCATCACTCCCATATCAAGCAAACGAGGAACAGCCGATGGTGCATCATTGGTGTGCAGTGATGACAAAACTAAATGACCAGTTAAAGCGGAATGAACCGCAATATCAGCCGTTTCATTATCACGAATTTCACCAATCATAATGATGTCTGGATTTTGACGAAGTAAAGCGCGCAGCCCATTAGCAAAAGTGATGCCGGCCTTAGTGTTAACCTGAGTTTGATTAATGTTAGCTACCTCATATTCAATCGGATCTTCAATAGTTGTAATATTTACTTTTGAAGTATTTAAAATATGAAGAATTGAATAAAGAGTGGTGGTTTTTCCGTGACCAGTAGGACCGGTAACTAAAATCATGCCATGAGGTTTTTTAATTTCATCTAAAATAACATTTTCTAAATTTTCATTAACGCCTAAATCAACCAAAGACAACGGTTTAGCCGAACTCTTAAGCAAACGCATTTCCACTTTTTCGCCATTTAAAACGGGCATGATATTAACACGAATATCCACTTTAGAACCCTCTTCTAAAGCAAAATGAAAACGGCCATCTTGCGGAACGCGATGTTCATCAATTTGCATACCCGCCAAAATCTTAACGCGAGCAATTAAAATTGGGCTAATGTCTTTTGGTAGTGATAAAATTTCTTGCATTACCCCATCAACGCGATATCTAATTAGTAATTGTTTAGGTTCTGGTTCAAAGTGAATATCTGAAGCATTAACTACGACCGCATTTTCTAAAACACTATCTAGTATGCTAACAATTGGAATGGCCTCAGCCATGCGCATCATGTCGGTTTCGCCACTTAGTGAAACTGATTGTTTAATGCTCTCTTCAATTATTTGATTAAAACTAGTACCAATAGTTTTGCGGTATTGTTTAAAAACATAAGACAAACTAGTTGACGAAGTTAAATAAACCTCTAACCATAAATTATATTTAGCTTGAACAAAATTAATTGTATCTAAATCTAAAGGATTAAGCATGGCTATCTTAGCAATCTTAGTCTCTGGGTTAAATTCAAAAATAACTACCCCTTTGCTTTTGGCATGGTTCTCAGGTAAAAGAGCCAGTGTTTCTGGGGTAATAACTACTTTTTTCAAATTAATAATTGGCACTCCAAAATAAGGAGCTAGGAGTTCCAAAAGATAATCTTCGGAGATATCTTCACGACCAATAAGTACATTAGTAATTGATTGTCCAGAACGAAGTGCCTCTGCTTTAGCAGTTTCAAAAATCTTGTCAGTAATCATTCCTGAATCAAGCAACAGCTCTTTTAATTTTTCATCTTTGATGTACATATTAAAAAATTTAGGTCATTTAAACATCAATATTATATCACTAAAGCAGACAAAAATATATGTTCAACTAAATAAGAACCAATCAAAAAAACAATAACTAAACTGATAATCAAAGGATAAAGTAAAGTGTTTTTTTTCTTTTTAAATACTAATAAATTAACCACCGAAAAAATAAGAGTTAATAAGAAAAATAAAGGCACTAAAATTATAAAATTAGGCCAACCAACTAAAAGTCCAGCTAGCAAAATCAAAGGTAATTCTTCAGAACTAACTAAATCATCGCGATATTTTTTAGCAAGTTTGAAAAATAAATAAAAAGCTAAAGCGAGTATTAAAACTAATAAACCAGCTAGCCAAAAATGAAATAAAATATAACTTAAAAAATAATTAATTGGTTGATATGGCGGCAAGAAAAAACGGCTTAGAGGCGAACTATGCCAAGTAACATACTGCAGAATTGAAAGCACGGTATCAAACAATAAAGTAGCCCCAATTAAAATATAAATTAGTTTAGTGTTTTCTAGTTTCTTTAAAAAACGGAGATATTTTCTGCTA
>Ga0302292_1001116_pt1 | contig 17621 bp, 10 predicted proteins | sample III_Fen_N2_1_FD_194553 | JGI IMG/M metagenome (GOLD analysis project Ga0302292, IMG submission 194553) | Peat permafrost microbial communities from Stordalen Mire near Abisko, Sweden - III_Fen_N2_1 | ecosystem: Environmental > Terrestrial > Soil > Wetlands > Permafrost | place: Sweden: Abisko...
TTTGCCGTCAATACTGAACGCCCAGAGTTTTAATAATGAGTATGGAAAAGTAGGAAAAGACGATATTGATTACAAATTCTTTCCTCAGGACAAATCGGCCGAAGCAGTAGTAATCAGTGATGACGGTCTATCCTATTTCTCAAGAATAAACGACTATTTCGAAATTATTTATGAAAGAACCACCCGTATAAAAATTTTGAATGAAGCGGGTCTTAAATATGCGAATGTTGAAATCCCTTTTTATGGGGAAGGTGATATTTACGAGAATGTTTACGAAGTAGAAGGATGCACTTATAATTTTGAAAATGGTGTTTTTAGCAGAACAAATCTGGATTTAAGTACCTGTCACAATGAAAAGTTAAATAAATACTGGAATAATAAGAAATTTGCCATGCCAAATGTCAAAGTAGGTTCCATCATTGAATACCGGTATAGCATAAGTTCAGAGTATTTATTCAAATTAAGGAACTGGGAATTCCAATGGAAGATTCCTGTTCTTAACAGCAGGTACATTACAAAGATGATTCCTTTTTATCAATATACATGGTTATTGCAGGGTGCATCTAAATTTGATTCACAAAAGTCATATACCGATCCCGGTATGGAGCGTCAGTTTGGAAATACAAAATTTCAGGATATGGATTATGAGTTTGTCATGAAAAATTTGCCGGGATTCAAAGATGAAGAATTTATTTCGTCCGACGATGATTATATTATTAAACTAAATTTTCAGCTTTCTAAGATAACTAATCAGGATGGTGTGTCACAAAATGTCATAACTACCTGGCCCGAAATGATAAAGGATTTTATCAAGAATGAAGATTTTGGCGGATATGCAAGAAAAAGTGAAGGTATGGCTTCTAAAATTTTTGACCTGAAAAGTTTATCTCTTTTGCCTGCCCGACAAAAATTTGATTCCATACTGGATTATGTCAAAGCAAATTATAGCTGGAATAAAACAAATGATAAATATGCTTCCAAAAGTCCCAAAGCTTTACTAAAAGATAAAAACGGAAATGATGCCGATATAAATTTGTTTACAATCGGGTTATTAAATGCTGCCGGGATAAAAGCTGTTCCGGTAATTCTTAGTACACGTGATCATGGAAAGATAAAATATGATTATCCGTTTACCCATTTTTTTAATTATATGGTCATACTGGCCGAAATAGATGGTAAAAAAGTGCTTTCGGATGCCACCAATCCGCTATCAAAAAACGATAGAATCTCCGAAAAATGTATTAATGACAAAGGCTTGATTATCCAGAAAGATAAAGTAGAGTGGGTGGGTCTCCAGACTGTTATCCCTACCAAAACACAGAAAGCTATAATGATTACTGTCTCTGATTCAACGCAGAATGCAGTTATTCAAAATTCTTCAACCGAATATTCAGCGCTGGACTATCGCACTGATTATGCTGCAGATAAAAAGTTGATCAATAAATATCTGCTGAATAAAGGCTATTCGGTAGTCGATTCCTCTATTATTGTGAAGAATCAAACAAATATCAACTTGCCTTATATCTTAAAATACAGCATTAATGACAAACCGGAAAAAGTGAATAATAAAATTTATATTTCCCCTTTCCTGCACGAAATCATTTCAGATAGTCCTCTTAAACAGCCTACCCGTTCATATCCTATAGATATGATCTATCCGAATAAAGTAAGTGCATTCACTGAAATTAATATACCTGATGGATATAAAGTGGATTTTTTACCTGCCAATGACAAAATTAATAACGATCAGTTTGAATTTGATTATATTACAGTAGAAAAGGACAAAAAAATCAGTGTCTCTTTGATCTATTATTTTAAAGAACCGGTGTATGATGCTTCGGAATATACTAAAATTAAATACTATTTTAATGAAATTGTCAATAAAGGATCTGAAAAAATTGTATTCGTGAAAAATTAAACAGAAATAGGTTCTTATGAATAATGTAAACGCTTCTGAGATAGTTTATTAGAAGCGTTTACTTTATTCTGGCTGTTTTCTTAAGTATTAAATTATCAACGATGGTGCTTTAAATACCCTGCTGCCAAGCTCGGCATCCAATAAATACAACCCACGTGCATCGGTTGCAAACAAATCAAAACGTTTGCATAACCCTTCAGCATTTTTTTCTTCCTCACCCTGTTCTTTTACAAACCAATCAAGAAATTGCATTGTTCTAAAATCTTTCAAAACATATGCTTCTGCATAGATGGTATTAATTGAAGCACTGATCATTATTTCATGTTCAAGTGAACCTTCCAGGGGTTGTTTGAAATCTTTGTAATTTTTGTCCGGTGCTGCAATATCTTCAAATACTACTTTTCCACTGTTGTTCAATAAGTATTTTATAAACAACATGGCGTGTTCATGTTCTTCCTGAGCCTGAATTGAAAACCAGTTTCCAAAACCACTCAGGTTTTTTCCAATATAAAAATTAGACATATCCAGGTACAAATACGAAGAATAAAATTCCTTGTTAATCTGACTATTCAATAAATCGGTGATTTTGTTGTTTAGCATAACTGTTTCCTCCTACATTTTAATTTATATACTTAATTTACAGTATTTAAAGTGCCAAATGAATATGATTATTTTTAATATTCAAACAACATTATTGATATAAAAGTTTACATCAATGTAAGGTTTCAGCGTAGTACATCCTTTAATGTCAAAAATCCCATACAAGCAGTTTCAGGTTCTGTTTTTATGGGCTTCATTAAATTTACATGGAATTTGATTGAGATTCAATTCCGAAAGGTGACGGGAAAAAGGAAACTGTCAGTCATTCGGTATTAATATCAATCAATCAAGTATTTAATATCTTATTTTTCAGCTTCAGTTGATTCCATTATCTATTTGTATCAAGAATGAATCTTAGTGTCTCCCTGTTAAAGATTTCGAACTACTGTATTAATCAATATATGTTGTCTGAGCTACTTTCCGGATAAACATTCTTCAACAAAGTCTTAGTTCAACGAATGATTTTCCTTCCTCCATAATCCAGGTCATTCCTAACCCTTGTTTGATACACTTTGGACCTTTCAGATTCCTACAGCATTTATTTATCCTGTCTGTCTGCTTACTCATTTCTTTCACTCCTGTTTCCAATTTCTATGTACCTTCGAAGTAACTCCTGTGTACCTTCGAAGTAGTTCCTATGTAGCTTCTATTTAGATAGACAACATATATTCTTATAAAAGTCAACTAAAACAGACTTAAAATATATCTATTATAGAGGTATTTTATATGTATTTTACCTATGTATAACATGAGTATTAATTGAGTATTTAGTAAGAGGTTACATAGGAGTTACGCCGAAGGTATACAGGTGCTGCAAAGAGGCTACATCAGATAAAAAAGGGAGTTGATTTTTAATTGACAAGATAGTCGTTGAAAAGGTAGTAAGAGGAAAAATAAATTACACGACGATACATGTTCAGAAACCGGTTTACAAAAAAGAAATAGAAGGATGAAAAGAAAAAAGACTGTCCACTATCGGGCAGTCTTTTATATTAAAGGGTAAATTGAAAATGCTGAAATGTTGAATCCTTTAGATTCTTGTTATACTGGCACCCAACGCATTCAACCGTTTTTCGATATCCTGATAACCACGGTCAATCTGTTCAATATTGTGAATCACACTGGTTCCTTCTGCCGAAAGTGCAGCAATTAGTAGGGCTATTCCTGCACGAATATCAGGGGAACTCATTACTGATCCACGTAAACGGATATGGCCGCCCTGGCCTATTACAGTGGCACGGTGAGGATCGCAAAGTATGATTTGTGCACCCATATCAATAAGTTTATCCACAAAAAACAACCTGCTTTCGAACATTTTCTGATGAATCAGGACACTTCCATGAGCTTTAGTGGCAATCACCAAAAAGACACTCAACAAGTCGGGAGTAAGCCCCGGCCAGGGTGAATCGGCAATTGTCATAATGGATCCGTCAATAAACGATTCGATGGTATAATTGTCCTGTTGAGGAATAAAAATATCATCACCCCGTTTTTCCAGAATGATTCCCATACGTCGAAAACAATCAGGGATCATGCCTAATTCATTATATGCCACATTTTTGATGGTAATTTCGGAAGAAGTCATCGCAGCCATTCCAATAAAACTACCTACTTCAATCATATCGGGTAGGATGCGATGGTTGCAGCCTGAAAGTGTTTTTACACCTTCGATAGTAAGTAAATTCGATCCGACTCCTGATATTTTGGCACCCATACTGTTCAGCATCCGGCAAAGTTGCTGGAGATAAGGTTCGCAGGCGGCATTGTAAATTGTAGTGGTCCCTTCTGCCATAACAGCAGCCATAAGGATATTGGCAGTACCGGTAACCGATGCTTCATCAAGCAACATATAGCAACCGGTAAGTTTTTTAGCTTCTATTTCGTAACGTTTCGTAGCATCATCATAATGAAATTCAGCTCCCAGTTTCTGGATGCCTAAAAAATGAGTGTCAAGACGGCGGCGTCCGATTTTATCACCTCCCGGTTTTGGAATAATAGCTTTGCCAAACCGTGCAACCAACGGTCCGACAAGCATTACCGAACCACGAAGTGAAGCACTCTGGCGATAAAAACCTTCAGTCTGAAGATACTCTAAATTGATCGTGGAGGCTTTGAATGAGTAGGTGTCGTAACTTATATGTTTGACTTCAACACCCATATCACCCAGTAGATTTATCAGGTTATTGACATCCAGAATGTCAGGTAGGTTGCTTATTGTTACAGTCTCTTTCGTCAACAAAACAGCACAAATAACCTGTAATGCTTCATTTTTGGCTCCTTGCGGGGTGATAGAGCCTGATAGTCGACGACCGCCTTCTATTTGAAAAGAGGACATATTTTTGATATTAAGGATGTTGGATAAAGTGATTCAAGACAAATGGGAGAAATAATTCCTGCTTAAAGATGTTTTCCAATCCTTTCTTCAACCCGATATACAAGATGCGGAACGCGGAACATAGAACGCTGAATTCAGCGTTTATTTCTTCTTCTTAGGTTTGTTTTTCTTATTGAATAATACATCTCTCGATTCCACTAACTTAAAGAAATCTTCAGAAATATCAAGTTTGCCTTTTGACAGTTCGCGTAAGTCATCAAATATTTTGCGGTCATCAACCACTTCTTTGTTCCAGGTAAGAAAGCATTTCTTCATTTGATTGGCAATCAAACGGATCAATTCGTTTTTCTCTTCCCCTTCAGGATATACTGCTACTTTCTCAATCATTTCTTCGAGAGTGCGTCCGTAATGCTGATAACGTATTCTGGAATTTTTATAGGGTATTGTTTCAGGGCGGGTATATAAGTTTTCTTCCAGTAATACTTCATAAGGAAAATCTATATCCAGTTTAAAATCGGACATGATAGCCACGTGATCCCACAATTTATGCTTGAAATCGTTTACATCACGCAAATAAGGAAATAAATTTCCCATAATATTAATAATAGTCTTCACGCAACGCGTACGTTCTTCACGATCTTCGATGGTGAGGGCATGCGAAACCATCTGTTGTATATTTCGCCCGTATTCGGGCATAATCAATTTTCCTTGTAAGGTTGTATATTCCATATTAAGTTGAATAGTGAGATAAAATACAAAAGTAACAATTTATTTTCAGATATGATGTTTTTAATGGTTAGAAGATAGAAAAAGACAGATACGAATACAAAAATTGAATTATATCTTAAATATGAACATACTACGGATAATGCAAAAAATATATTATTCCCGGTTTTAGAAGTACCTGATCATACAAACAATTCTGTTACCGTAAACTTACGCATATGAAATGAAAGGATACTGATGAGTTCTACCTATGAAAACAGGAATCTCAGTGTTTCAATATATATGAAATCTGATTATTTCTACTTTACCAGATTAAAAAATTAACCACAAAAGTTATTTCGTTTAATAGTTCCTCAATATGAACGCAAAAAGCCCCAATAAAAGTAACTTTTTAAAATACAGAAATACAGGTATTTATAAAGTAGTTACATAAGAGATAAATTGCATTTAATCATCTTGTTGGGTATTAAATTCTTAAAATACCGCCAGGTATTTAACTATTATGTTCTTTTTTATTTTGTTTTTGTGTCTTTCTATTGTGTTCTATTGTGACTATTGTGGTTATGTATTTTGTATCCTATTATTGTTGTTTTTATTATAGTAAAGTAGAACTATAGACATGTTAATGAATGAACGGCGAAAATACACAAAATAATGTTGTTATGATGCTAACATTCTAAAAACTAATAATTCATTATATTGTCGTATCTTTGCATCATGCAAAACAATTCCTCATTAATTGATAACTCGCTGAGAAGCATGGGTATCGAATCGCTCAACGCTATGCAGACGGCGACTATTGAAGCTGACGGAAAAGACCAGGACATAATCCTTTTATCTCCTACCGGATCGGGCAAAACATTGGCATATCTGCTTCCTGTATTGGAAAGTCTGGATCCTGACAGTCAAAAAGTTCAGGCACTGGTATTGGCACCATCTCGTGAGTTGGCTCAACAGATCGAACAGGTGTGGCGCAGTATGGGTACCGGTTTCAAAGTAAATACATGCTTCGGTGGTCGTCCTTCAAATGGTGAGAAGCGTGATCTTGCTGTTCCTCCGGCCTTACTTATCGGTACACCGGGTAGGATACAGGATCATATTGAGCGCAATAATTTTGAAGTGAACGGTATCAGAATGCTTGTCCTTGATGAGTTTGATAAATCCCTTGAAATGGGGTTCACAGATCAAATGGAAGCTATTATCAGCCAACTTAAATTCCTCAGAAAAAGGTTTCTCACTTCGGCTACTGACGCTGTTGAAATACCTGCTTTCACTGGAATTAAAGATCCTGTAAAGCTTGATTTTTCCGAAAAAGATAATTTGCTCAAAGGATTGAAAATCTATTCTGTGAAAGGAGCAACTAATGATAAAATGGAGCTGCTTTATAATCTCCTTTGCTATTTGGGGAATGATTCATCCCTGATTTTTTGTACCCAACGTGAAACAGTCGAAAAGGTGAACGCTTATTTAACAGGCAGGCATCTGGCAAACGAATTCTTTCACGGTAAGCTTGAACAACCCGAACGGGAACGGGCATTGTCAAAATTTCGTAACGGAAGCTGTACAGCATTTATATCCACTGATTTAGCTTCAAGGGGACTGGATATCCCCGAGATTAAAAATATCATTCATTTTGATGCACCTGTGCGTGTAGATGAATTTGTTCACAGGAATGGCCGGACAGCACGAATGGATGCTGAAGGTTCGGCTTTTGTACTTCTTGGAGTCAATGAAAACCTGCCTGATTTTATAACGCCTGTCCCAATGGCATTCCCTTTGCCTAAACTGACTTCTGCCCCCCCTAAACCTGAATGGTCGACACTTTATATTGGTAAAGGGAAAAAAGATAAACTGAGCAAAATGGATGTTGTCGGTTTTATGTTTAAAAAAGGAATGATTGCAAAAGAGGATCTTGGAATGGTGGAAGTGAAGGATTATTTTTCGTATGTTGCCATCAAATCATCTAAAGTAAAAGATGTGCTTCTGTTAATTCAGAATGAAAAAATCAAGAATATGAAGACTAAGGTTGATCTGGCGGAGTAAGTAGAAGAGGAATGAGGAATGAGGAATGAGAGGTAAGAGGTAAGGAGTAAGGAGTAAGGAGTAAGGAGTAAGGAGTAAGGAGAGTAAGAGGTGTGCTTAGACAGCTTATTTGTCCTCCATATTAAAGAAAATCAATCATTGAATTAGAATTCATATTATACCATAAAAAAGCTCCCGAATCAACTGATTTGGGAGCTTTTTTATTTTGTAATTTTTCTATCTTTCTACTATTTTCTACTTGCTTTTTCTTACTACTAACTACAGCAGGTATTGTTCGCTGATTGATCTGTTCTCCTGAACGCGGGAAATTGTATTCCCCAACATTTCGGCAATTGACAGTATTTTTACTTTAGGACATTTTTCAAGGTCGAATGGAATTGAATCGGTAAAAGCAATATCGATAAGTCCGGATTGCATGATTCTTGCGGAAGCTTCACCCGACATAACACCGTGTGAAACGATGGCACGTACAGTGCGGGCCCCTTTACTTAACATTAAATCGGCAGCTTTACAAAGTGTTCCTGCGGTATCTACCATATCATCGGCTATGATTACATCCTTACCATAAACTTCTCCAATAATTGTCATTTCACCAACTACATTTGCCTTCTCACGTGTTTTATAACAGATTACCAAAGGTACTCCCAGGTATTTTGAATATGAACCTGCACGCTTAGAACCACCAACGTCCGGTGAAGCTATGACCAGATTCTTAAGTTTTAATGATTTGATGTAAGGAACAAAAATAGTTGATGCATAAAGATGATCAACAGGAATGTTAAAGAAGCCCTGAATCTGATCGGCATGTAAATCCATGGTGATAATACGATCAACACCTGCTACACTTAACATGTCTGCAATTAGTTTTGCTCCGATAGATACACGGGGTTTGTCTTTTCTGTCCTGACGTGCCCAGCCAAAATAGGGAATAACAGCAATTACTTTGTAAGCCGAAGCTCGTTTTGCAGCATCAATCATTAATAACAATTCCATTAAATTATCCGAATTAGGAAATGTAGATTGAATTAAATAAATGTATTGACCGCGTATAGACTCTTCGTATGATACTGCAAATTCACCATCAGCAAAATGCTGGATATTCATTTTCCCTAACGGACACTCTAAATTCTGGCATATTTTCTCGGCAAGATAACGACTTTTTGTGCCCGAAAACACTTTAAATGTTGTACTTGAATCTGACATAATTGAAGTGTGTTTTAGTTTTGGATAATTTTCTGCAAAAGTACGGATTATAATTATAAATGTGTCACGAAATGCTCTTAAAAATTTAATGAATATTTATGAGAGAAATATCACTAGTGAAATATGCTTTAGTTTAAGGATTTACAATTTGAAATTTTCAATTGATCAGTTCTCAATTAGTTCTACAATAATTTCTGCTAATTAATCAAAATAGAATCATAGCTAAGAAACACGGAACACGGAACGCTGAACACAGCCAATTAACCAATATTACAATCTTTATGCAAACGTTTGAAATTAATTATTGCGACTTTTCAAAGGAATCAAAATGTAGCTCAAATAAATAACATTACTTTTGAAATATGTTATAAATACATAAGACGTAATTGCCTTTAACACAATACTCTATGAAAATTCACTTTAAAATACCTTATTACACCTTTTGGGGTCAACGACTACTCGTTTCAGGGAATATTCCTGAATTGGGTAATGGTGACTTTAATAAAGCATTAAAACTCAATTATCATGCCCCTGAAAATTGGTCGGCAGAAATAGAAGTTAATTCGAAAGTGCCTTTTCTATTGACCTATAAATACATCCTCTATTCAGAACAGAATGATCAATTCGAAGAAGAATGGGGTAATGACCGCCAGTTACAAACGGATCCTGTAAAAGCTGATCATTTTTTCTGTATCGATGCCTGGAATTCTCCGGGTAGCATCGAAAATGTATTCCTGACATCTCCATTTCAGGAAGTATTGCTCCATCACGATCATTTTATTGGTAAATCTGCTTCTGCCGAAAAATATACGCATTTATTCAAAGTAAAGATGCCTATGTTGAAAAAGAATGAAGTCCTTTGTATCATTGGCGATTGTAATGCGTTGGGGAACTGGTCTACAATTAACCCGAAGCTTATGAGTCAGACTGCTGGAGACTGGTGGACAACAGAAGTTGATTTAAGTAAAGTTAAAGGGGAGGTTCATTACAAATATGGAATCTATGATCCTGAAATGAACAAGTTTCGTTATTTTGAATCAGGTCCTGATCATATTGCACCCATTATAAATTCTAAGAAAACATTCGTTCAATTATCGGATGGTTTTGTAAGGATAACAAATAATTCATGGAAAGGTGCAGGAGTTGGAATCCCTGTTTTTAGCATCAGGACCAGGAAGAGTTTTGGAGTCGGTGATTTCGGTGATATGAAATTAGTGGTCGATTGGGCTCAGAAAGTTGGATTGAAATTAATCCAGGTACTTCCGCTGAACGATACAACAGGAACTCATACTGATGCCGACGTCTTGCCTTATGCCGCAATATCCGCATTTGCGCTGAATCCGCTTTTCCTGAATTTGCCGACTACAGGCATACTTCCTGCATCACACCCTCTACAAAAGGTATATAACGCTAAACAAGAAGAATTAAACGGAAAAGATTTAATTTCGTTTCTTGAAGTTATAAACTACAAACTGGAGTATGTTAAGGAGCTTTATCTTTTACAGAAGGAACAATTCCTAAAAGACAAAGGATTCAAACTTTTCATGGCTGACAACGAATTCTGGTTAGTACCATATGCAGCATATTGTTTGTTACGGGATAAATTTGGTACCCCTGATTACAGGAAATGGGAAGATTTTGCTGTTTATGATGCAGTAAAAATGAAAGAATTTTCATCACCTGAACAGTCGCATTATGATGATATTGCAGTGAATTATTTTATTCAATATCATTTGCATATCCAGTTATCAGAGACAGCTTCATACGCTCATGAACATGGTGTTGTATTAAAAGGAGATATTCCAATTGGAGTGAACAGAAACTCAGTGGATACCTGGGTATCCCCTGAACTTTTTCATATGCAAATGCAGGCAGGTGCACCGCCTGATATGTTCTCCGTTAAAGGGCAAAATTGGGAATTGCCCACTTATGACTGGGATGAAATTCAACGCACTGGCTTTGATTGGTGGAAAAAGAGATTTTCGCAGATGTCGAATTATTTCGATACTTTTCGCATTGACCATATCCTGGGTTTTTTCAGAATATGGCAAATACCCATCCAACAGGTAGAAGGTATTATGGGATTTTTAAATCCTTCAATACCAATCTATCTGAATGAATTTACAAATAAAGGATTATGGTTCGATTATAACAGATACTGTAAGCCATATATAACGGATACTATTTTAGAGGACATCTTCGGTGAAGAAGCCTCCTGGGTGAAGGCAAATTGTCTCCAGATTGAAGATGGCTGGATACTACGGTTGAAACCACCTTATCAAAGTCAGGTTGAAGTTGACAAATTGTTTCAGGAAGGTCAATTATCTGAAAAAGTAAAATGGGGTCTGTTTGATTTAATATCCAATGTTCTGTTTTTTGAAGTGGAAGGAAGTCATGGAACTCAATTTTATCCGCGTTTTGGTATGGATACAGTCCGTTCGTTTCAGGATTTGGATTACAACACCAGGGATAGGCTCCGTGAGCTGTATGTGGACTACTTCTACCGGCGTCAGGATGCTAAATGGTATAAATCGGGTATGGAAAAATTGCCTGCCCTTAAACGGGCAACAAACATGATGATTTGTGGTGAAGATCTGGGAATGATGACACCCTGTGTTACCACTGCCATGAAAGAACTAGGAATATTGAGTCTTGAAGTTCAACGGGCTCCTAAATCAAATAAAATTGAGTTTTTCCATCCTGCTAATGCACCTTATTTGTCGGTTGTTACACCTTCTACTCATGATATGAGCACAATACGCGGCTGGTGGGAAGAAGACCGCGGAGTGACGCAACGCTTTTACAATTCACAGCTTGGACATTGGGGAGAAGCACCTTACTTTTGCGAATGGTGGATTTGCCGGGACATACTGTTGCAGCATTTATATTCACCTGCCATGTGGTCGATTTTCCAGATACAAGATCTGTTGGGTATATCTGATCAAATCAGACGCCAGAATCCACAGGATGAACGTATTAATGTGCCTTCCAATTCCATGTACAGTTGGAGGTACAGGGTTCATATTACGATGGAAGATTTGTTGGAAAAAGATGAATATAATGTAGAATTAAAAAATTTTATTTTGCAATCAGGTCGATAAAAGTCATGTTTGGATGATTATTTATACGGATAATGAGTGAAGATTTTTCTTTACTCATTATTTTTTTATTCAATTTTCACTTTCTTTTTCAACATATTTTTTGTTACTTTGTTATGTTATACAGAACCAAGATTCAAGATTCAAGATTCAAGATTCAAGATTCAAGATTCAATATTCAAGAACCAAGGCAGAATATACGGTAGATTAAAGTTTCGTAAATTATTTTATCATATTAATTTTATCGTTGTATGTATTAAAGCAAAATAAATATTATGGATAAAAAACTTAAACGTTCAAGAAATCAGTTTGTAGCTGGTGTATGTGCTGGTTTTGCCGATTATTTAGGTTGGGATGTCACCCTTGTAAGGCTTATCTATGCATTGTTGACCATCTGTACTGTTGGTTTTCCAGGTGTTATAATATATATAATTCTTTGGATCATCATGCCTCTTGAGGGAGATATTCTCTGATAGTTTACTCAGAACTATTTTAGCTCTATCCTTTTAACCTGCCTGTATCAGGCAGGTTTTGTGATATGGTTTAAAATTAAAATAACTCCTGACATGATACTATAATTTTTAAAACTAAAAATCGTGGATTTTAAACTCACCTCATCATACCGCCCAACCGGTGATCAACCGGAAGCTATTAAACAACTGGTTGAAGGTTTACATGCAGATGCTCCTTTTCAGACATTATTAGGGGTAACCGGATCCGGTAAAACATTTACCATCGCCAATGTCATTGAGCAGGTTCAGCGACCTACATTAATACTTAGTCACAATAAAACTCTGGCAGCACAATTATATAGCGAATTTAAGTCGTTCTTTCCTGAAAATGCCGTTGAATATTTCGTATCGTATTATGACTATTATCAACCGGAGGCCTATTTGCCCGTTTCCGATATTTATATTGAAAAAGATTTATCTATCAACCAGGAAATAGAAAAACTACGTTTGGCAACGACATCGGCTTTGTTATCGGGTAGGAGGGATGTATTGGTTATTTCGTCGGTTTCGTGTATCTATGGTATCGGAAACCCGGAAGATTTTACCAGTAATGTGATTGAAATCAGTAAGGGGCAGAAAATAGTCAGAAATGACTTTTTACGGTCATTAGTTGACGTCTTGTATTCACGGAACGAAATAGAGTTGAACAGAGGAAATTTCAGGGTAAAAGGCGATACAGTAGATATTTTTCTGGCGTATGCTGATTTTGTATTGCGGGTTGTATTTTGGGGCGATGAAATTGATGAAATTCAGACTGTTGATCCGATGAATTTCCAGGTACTCGAATCTTTTGATGCGTATAAGATTTATCCGGCCAGTATTTTTGTTACTACGAAAGAACGTATTGCACAAGCTATTCAATATATAGAAGCCGATTTAGTCAAACAGGTGGATTATTTTCGTTCAATTGGAAAAAATTATGAAGCCAAAAGAATTTATGAACGTGTAAAATACGATTTGGAAATGATCAAGGAACTTGGCTATTGTTCCGGAATAGAAAATTATTCCCGTTATTTTGATGGCCGTCCACCCGGAAGTCGTCCGTTCTGTCTGTTGGATTATTTTCCGGAGGATTTTCTACTGGTTATTGATGAAAGTCACGTCAGTATTTCGCAAATACGTGCCATGTTTGGCGGAGATGCTGCACGGAAGAATAACCTGGTCGAATATGGATTCAGATTACCATCAGCAAAAGATAACAGACCATTGCGATTTGAAGAATTTGAAACTCTGACACCACAAACCATTTATGTCAGTGCTACTCCCGCAGATTATGAACTGGAAAAGTGTGGCGGAGTAGTCGTCGACCAGCTTATCCGGCCTACCGGATTGCTTGACCCGATCATAGATGTGCGTCCAAGTTTAAATCAGATTGATGATTTACTGGAAGAAATTGCACAACGGACAGAGAAAAACGAACGTACATTGGTAACAACTCTCACCAAACGTATGGCTGAGGAATTGACAGACTATTTAGGCAAAATGGGTGTAAAATGTAATTACATCCATTCGGATGTGGATACATTGGACAGGGTTATTATCATGGAAGATTTAAGACGTGGAGTATATGATGTATTGATAGGAGTAAATCTCTTACGTGAAGGACTTGACTTACCCGAGGTGTCATTGGTCGCAATTTTAGATGCTGATAAGGAAGGATTTTTACGTTCGCACCGCTCACTGACACAAACAGCCGGTCGTGCAGCCCGTAATTTGAATGGCAAAGTGATCATGTATGCTGATAAGATGACAGACAGTATGGCCAAAACCATTTCGGAAACGAACAGACGCAGGGAAAAACAAATGGCATATAATGAACTGCATGGCATTACACCTACTGCTATTATAAAAGGAGAACGTAACTCATTCAGTAAAATTGAACCGACTGCTTATATTGAACCGGAACTCTCTCAAAGCATTGCTGCCGATCCGATCGTTCAATATATGACAAAAACAGCATTGGAGAAAGCTATTTCAAAAACAAAGAAGACTATGCAGGATGCAGCCAAACGACTGGAGTTCCTTGAAGCAGCCCAACTTCGTGACGAATTGATTAAGCTTGAAGGTATGTTGAAGGCTAAATAATAAACGAATCATCCAATACGAAAATATAAAATGATTATCCGCAAAAGCTCCTAAAGCTTCAACTAAATGATCATGTTACTTTTGTTAGGGAGGAATTCCAATAATATAAATTAGTACAAGTGGCGAATAATCATTATTTAAATTAAAATATGATTTTTTTTTGCTATTTAATAATTCCGAAGGAATTGAATGTGAATAGCCATGTATGAAATGCATGGACGTTGATTGATGCAAATCACCAACCACGAAGTGGTTGAATAGCTAAAGCAAATATTTCTCAATCTATTCAATCCCATTGCTTTTCATTAAATATTTCACTTTTTCAATGTTTATATCTTGTTATTCAACCCCTACCGGGGTTAGGTTATTGTCCATTCATTTTCTCCATACATTTCATATATGGCTATTCATATTTAAATCCTTCGGATTTAGTATGGATGATTAATATTTTAGGACACTTTGTGGATAATCATAAATATAATAATAAAGCGAATTGAAGTCAGGATAATAGAATTAGTTTATTGTTTTTGTTCCGATTCTAATTTTTGTTTTGCAAAATCAAGAACGCTCTTCAAATGTTGAGTCATTATACTTTCAGCTTTTTTTGCGTCTTTATTTTTGATTGCATCTACCATTTGTTCATGCTCGATGATATCCGTTCTCTTAGGTGCACAAATAGAATCACGTTGATAGATAGTTAGAATATCCGGGATTATAATCATTAACATCGCTTTAAATACAGGATTGTGACTTGCTTCTGCAATAGCACGGTGAAATGCAAAATCGTAACTGATACGATCAGGTGAATCAAAGTATTTCACATAATTAGTATGTGCTGTTTCGAGTTCCTTTAAATCCTTATCTGAACACCGCTCTGCACAAAGTCTGATCGCATTCACCTCCAGGACAACACGTGTTTCAACCAACGAAAAGAAATCATAACTCTGAAGATTTAATACGTCGGATATTAAGCCATCAAGAGTTGTAATATCCAATCCGTTTATTACTGAACCACTTTGAGGCAGAGTTTTAATAATACCATAAAACTCGAGTTTATGCAATGCTTCGCGTATATGAGTCCTGCCAAAGCCAAAATCAGTTGCCATTTTTCTCTCAGCAGGAAGTTTATCTCCTGGTTTCAACACTCCTGAATTAATAAGTTCTTTAACTTTTGAAATGACTTTAGCAGTTGGGCTATCTTCAATATTTTCTTTTAATTCTACAATTGTTTCTGCCATATTTTACAATCTAATCAGATCAACATTATCGTTACTTAAAATTGATAATTAATGTCTCTTTGCAAAGATAATCTGAAATAATAAAAACCTGTATTGAAAATGTAGTTATTTTGAAATGATGAATGAAATTATTATTTCTTGGCATTATCAAAAATGAATTCATACAATTATCCCGAGTCTTTATTCCTCCTGAATTTTATTCAATCTGTTTTGTAGATTTCATATGCTTGTAAAAAAAGTATATATATGCTCTATTTGAAAATCTGTGCAAAAAAATCTCCTCTTAAATTATTTTAAGAGGAGATGACAGTTTGAAAAAATGATTTTGAATAATTACAAACCAAAAGTGTCAGCAACTGCTTTACAAACTACTTTTCCATTTACAATGTTAAGTCCTTTTCGTAAATCTTCATGTTTTTTGCAAGCTTCTTCCCAGCCCATATTCGCCAAAATAACGGCATAAGGTAAAGTAGCATTCGTTAATGCCAGGGTTGACGTAAATGGTACTGCACCAGGAATATTTGCAACGCAATAGTGTAAAATACCATCTACGGTATAAACAGGATCAGCATGAGTTGTAGGATGTGAGGTTTCAAAACAACCACCCTGGTCGATGGCAACATCAACCAATACAGAACCCGGTTGCATAAGTTTAAGCATTTCACGAGTAATCAGATGGGGCGCTTTGGCTCCGGGTATGAGTACCGCACCTATGACTAAATCGGTTTGAGGAAGTAAATCTTCAATATTTGAAGTTGTAGACATCAATGTATCTACGTTGGCAGGCATTATTTCGCTTAAATAACGTAGCCTTGGTAATGAAATATCTGCAATAGTGACATGAGCACCGATACCGGCAGCCATCAATGCAGCCTGTGTACCTACAATTCCGCCTCCTAATACCAATACATGAGCAGGTTTAACACCAGGTACACCGCCCAGTAAAATGCCTTTTCCTCCTTTTGGCTTTTCCAGACAGCGGGCACCCTCCTGAATAGACATCCGTCCGGCAACTTCCGACATTGGAATTAATAACGGTAAGGTGTGATCTTCTTTTTCGACTGTTTCATAAGCCAGACAAACTGCTCCGCTTTCCATCATAGCAAGCATAAGTTCTTTCTCCGACGCAAAATGGAAATAAGTAAAAACCAATTGATTCCGACGAATTAATTTGTATTCGCATTGAATAGGTTCTTTTACTTTCATAATCATATCGGCTATTGCAAAAACTTCATCGGGTGTTCCGAGAATTTTAGCTCCTGATTTGATGTATTGTTCGTTGCTGAAACCACTGTTTTCGCCGGCATGTGTTTCGACAAATACTTCATGACCATTTTGAATGAGAGTTTTTGCACCGCCCGGTGTCAAAGCAACGCGGCTTTCATTGTTTTTGATTTCTTTTGGGATTCCAATTTTCATTTTCGTTTTATTTAAAAGAATTGTTGGTAAATCGGTTTTTTCAATTCAGGGTTAATTGAAGTTTCTGAGTTTAACTGTTCTCTGAATTTGAATTAAACACTGTAAAAATACAGGATTAATTTCAAATTGTAATAATAAAATGAGAAAATTTAATTGAAAGTGTTATAAAATTATTTAATCGTCTATTATATAGGTATAAATAGCCTGTATAAACTGAAACGTATATGATTCATTTTGATCAAATAATATGAATAATTAGAATGTAAATGATTATTTATTAGGTGAAATGAAACAAATTATCATTTGCAACTTTCAAATTGAAAGTGACTGATTTTTTTGTTGAATAAAGAAAATATAATTGAGTATAGACAGATTTTATGTCTATTAGCTGAAGTAAAAATAGTTTCTTTCGATTATGTATTTAGAAAAGTACATAAAAAGACT
>Ga0302292_1001121_pt1 | contig 17552 bp, 10 predicted proteins | sample III_Fen_N2_1_FD_194553 | JGI IMG/M metagenome (GOLD analysis project Ga0302292, IMG submission 194553) | Peat permafrost microbial communities from Stordalen Mire near Abisko, Sweden - III_Fen_N2_1 | ecosystem: Environmental > Terrestrial > Soil > Wetlands > Permafrost | place: Sweden: Abisko...
AATTTTCTGGTATGAGAAAAATTAAATTTTTAGCAATCTGCGCGATTGCATTGTTTTCGACCATGAGCGTTAAAGCTCAGTTTGCAACAGGTGCCGACATTGTAAGTTCATATGTATGGCGTGGTATCCCACAAAGTGGAACACATGGGGGAACTCCGAACATTCAACCTTACGCTTCATTTACAACAGGTGGTTTAACACTGGGATCTTGGGCTTCTGGAAGTTTTGACGGCGGAATAAAAGAAGTTGACTTATATGCTACCTATGCAATTTCTCCTTCATTTGCGATTACATTAACCGATTACAATTACGGATTTAATACTGACGCAAACGGCGCACAAAAATACTTCAACTACAAAAAGAATGAAACAGATCATATTTTTGAAGGAACACTTGCTTATACAGGAGCAGCATTCAGCGCATCCATAAACACCATGTTTGCAGGAAACGACAAATTGGCAAACGGTGACAATGCACTTTCAACTTATTTTGAGTTAGGCTATCAAATTGCCCCTGTAGCTAAAATATTCTTAGGTGGATCATTAGCCAATAGTGCAACTTATGGTACTACTGGTTTTGGTATTACCAACCTGGGTATTAAAGTAAGCAAATCAATAGCCATTACCGACAAATTCAGCCTTCCTGTTTATGCTATCGTGGGAGCAAACCCTTATGCTAAAAATGCATTCTTTGTAGCGGGAGTTACATTGTAAGAACCCGCATTAGATTATTAGAAAATAGGTAACGAAATATATTCATTTTAAATTAAAGTTATGAGTAAAAACTTAAGACACACAGTTCGGACAGATTATTTTTCTAAGTTTATAGAAAACATATCTAAGCCAAAAGATTGGAAGCTTTTTGCTACAGTCTTTGTTGGGAAAATGTTAGGATTAGCAGCAGTAGTTGCCGCCATGATACTCCTTCCAAGTTTAATTTCAGGAACTTCAGCTCATGCTGCAGAAGTTTATACAGCTCACGAAACTGCAGTAATTAATTCTCTAAATACCGTTTGGACACTCGTAGCAGCCGCTTTGGTATTTGGTATGCAAGCTGGTTTTGTAATGCTCGAAGCCGGTTTTGCCAGAAAGCGCGAAACTGTAAACATCTTGGTAGAATGTACGTTGGACACAGCTATCTGTGGTGTGTCATTCTGGGCTATCGGTTATGCATTTATGTTTGGTGCCGGTAACGGATTTATTGGACTTCAATACTTCTTCTTACAAGACGCTCCGGCAACTTATGGTACAACAGGTGTGGCATTGTTAGCTCACTGGATTTTCCAATTTGCTTTTGCTGATACCGCTTCAACTATTACCTCGGGTGCAATGATTGGACGTACAAGTTTCCGTGGAGATATCATTTATAGTATTTTTGTAACAGCTCTTATCTATCCTATCATTGGTCACTGGGCATGGGGTCCTGATGGATTCTTAGCATTAATGGGAACTCCGGGTCATTTCTTACCTACACTAGGTCAAGGTTTCCGTGACTTTGCAGGATCTACTGTCGTTCACACTATTGGTGGTATGGTTTCATTAGCCGGCGCTATTGTTCTGGGACCACGTATAGGACGTATCTTCTTACGCGATGATAAAGACAAAGGAGGTTTACCCGCAGCTCACAGCTTACCTTTAGCTACTATTGGAGCATTCTTATTGTGGTTTGGCTGGTACGGTTTTAACCCTGGTAGTACTCTTTCTGCTATGGATTATGAGGGAATCGGACGCGTTGCTGCGAACACTACACTTGCCGCTTGTACAGGCTCTTTAGCTGCTATGTTATGCGCGCTTTGGATTGGACCTTTTAAAGGTAAATTTGATACAGGCTTTGCATTGAATGGTATGTTGGCCGGTCTGGTAGCTATTACTTGCCCTTGTTATTGGGTATCTCCATTTGGCTCGGTAATTATTGGTCTTGTTGCCGGTATTGTAGTATTTGGTGGAGTATACTTGCTAGAATATCTTAGAATTGATGATCCTGTTGGAGCTGTTCCTGTTCATGGTTTGAATGGTATCTGGGGGACATTATCACTTGGCTTATTTGCTACAGGTCAATACGGAGTTACAGGTGCTACAGGCGCAGACAATACTGCTCCAGTAAAAGGTTTATTCTACGGTGGAGGCTGGGATGTTCTTACCGCTCAAGCAATAGGAAGTCTTACAGTAACAGTAGCCACTTTAGTTGTATCGTTAATTGTAATGTATGGCGTAAGCAAACTACCTTATCCATTTAAATTGCGTGTTGAGCCGGAAGGTGAAACCGGACCTGGCGGACTTGATGTATTCGAACATGGTGCTGAAGCTTACAATTAATAGATAAACATTTGATTATAAAGAGAAATATTACGTACTTTACAGTTGAAACAGTTAAACATCTATAAAGCAGTAATATTTCTCAATCAAATAAAATTATTTTTGTAAGAAATTATCATCAATAAATTATTAAATTTCTAATTCATTTTTATTATGAAAAAAATAGAAGCAATTATCAGACGCTCAAAATTCGAAGAAGTAAAAGCAGCATTACATGCAATTGACATTGATTTTTTCACTTATTCTGAAACATTTGGAGTAGGTAACGAAAAAAAGAGAAAGGAAGTGCTACGCGGATCATCGGATACTGAATTTATTTCGCGATTGACATTATCAATAGTTGTACGTGATATAAATTTACAGAAAACCATTGACTGCCTTTTGGAAAAGGCTTATACAGGTGAAGTTGGAGATGGAAAAATCTTTGTATCTCCAATTGATGAATCATACAGAATCCGCACTAAAGAAAGCGGAGATGAGTCGCTTTACATGAAATAGTAATTTAGAGAGACTCATATCTTCAAGGAAATATGAGTCTCTAAAATTCCTTTTAATATTTTGGAACTTTCTGTGATGGTAATTATGTTGCAAATAACTTATTTACAGTAACAAAGTTCCAATTTTTATTTAAACTTCAGATATATATTTTCCCAAGAAAACATATATTAAACTCAAACACGGTGAAACTGTTTACAACTAATCGTGTGTTTTTTAGTTTTATTGTTTCAAGCAGGCTACTTCGTGAGAAATAGCCTGCTTTCTTTTTAATATCCATGTCTAATCAAACGAGATTCAGATATCTAACTGATCACACAAAAGCATCTCGGCTTCACCAACGGCCGCACTCAGATTGACAAATATCATTTATCAATCAATTATTCTTTTTATAAATAAAATCGACAGCACAAACTCGATAAAAATATCTTTATGTGCAATTAAATCAATTTTTTATATTATTCTGCTTTCAAATATAAAAACAATTATGTACATTTGCACTATGAATTAATCAACCCTTTCTTTTTGGCAATTTCACTAACACAAGCACTCTCAGTAATTACGTGCAGATGAATACGCTTTTAGCAATCTTGTTTTTATTTATGAGTAGTTTTTAACTCTTGTTATATGAAATACTTTATTACTTTTTGGCTATTAGTTATTGCTCTTTATGCAGGAGCAACTACTGTATCTATACCAAAAAATAAAACTGAATTGCATAAACATCAGACCAGCATCAAACAACAGAGTTCTTTACCTGACCACCATAAAACCACCCTTAATGCGAACAATTTACTTCTAGGAATTGGAGCGAGAAATGTAAGAATCCGTTATACAAATTCGTGTCAACATCTTTCGTTCAAAACTATACGATCATCATCAAGAGCTTCTCGAATAAGACATTCAGCCAAGCTTGAACATCAAAAATACATCACCAACTATATTGAATTCCTTCTGAATTCGGCTTGTAACCAAACATGTGGATACTTCCTGTTCAATTTGCGAAAAATACTGATTTAATCCTTCCCCATTTTACAACATTCCAAAGAAAGGAATAATTTCCTTTCTTATTCAATTAAAGTGTGTTATAAACAAGAGACATCGCATATAATTGTATAACGGTTCATAATCATTTTACAGGAAATTTTTATCAATAGAATAAATATTTCGAACACTTAATTCTCGATTTGAGAATTAATAGATTAATTACCCATAGGCAATTAATCTGAAGCTGTGCGAATCATATTATGTCCACATAGAAATATCAACAGACTAATGATTACATAAAACTCATATTGAACCAAACATTGTTCCGTAATCATTTAACGACAATTAAAATAAACAATTCAATTAAAATTATCAAAAAATGAAAAAAATAGAAGCAATTATCCGCACTTCCAAATTTGGAGAGGTACAGGCAGCTTTGCGTGAAGCTGGTATTGATTTCTTTACTTACGTTGATGTAACAGGCGTAGGAAATGAAGTTGAAAAAGGAGGTCATTCGTACAGAGGTACTGTTTATGATACAAGTTATATCTCTCGTCAATTACTTACTATAGTTGTACGTGATATAAATGTAGATAAAACAGTTGAAGCAGTTTTGAAATCGGCAAAAACAGGCGAAATTGGTGATGGAAAGATCTTTGTATCTACCATAGACGATTCGTACCGTATTAGAAACGCTGAAAAAGGAGACACCTCTCTATACAACAAAGCAGAATAAAAAAATTGTAATTCATAAAAATAGGAGAACAAATATATGAAAAAGTATATATTATTGATATTTTTGATGCTTGTGACAGCATCTGCAACCAGCTACATTTATGCAGAAAAAGCAGCCGACCCGACCGGAGCAACAACAGGAACTGCAAGCGATGTAACAGCGGTAAAAGCAGGAGCGCCAACATTGGATGAGGTGGCAGCCCAAGCCGGACACAATAAAATAGCCATTAACATGGTATGGGTATTGATTACCGGATTTATTGTAATGTTTATGCAGTTCGGTTTTGCTGCTGTAGAAGGTGGTATGACCCGTGCTAAGAATGCTTCTCATACCTTTGCTATGAACTTCTTGATTTATCCTTTGGGTATGATCGGGTTCTTTATCTGCGGATTTGCGTTTATGTTCGGTGGCGTAGGCGCACTTGGGACTCTGGGTGGTTACGACGGCTTAAACCAAGAATTTACAATCAACATTGCAGGACATGCATTTGGCTTAATAGGAACTAAAGGATTCTTTTTGAATGGTGTATATGACGTTTCTGTATTTGCTTTGTTCTTGTTCCAAATGGTATTTATGGATACAACTGCTACAATTCCTACAGGTTCCATGGCTGAAAGATGGAAATATAGCTCATTCTTTATTTATGGTCTTTTAGTAGGATCTATCATTTACCCAATCTACGGAAACTGGGTATGGGGCGGTGGCTGGTTGTCACAACTTGGTAACATGTTTGGGTTAGGACACGGTCATGTTGACTTTGCAGGATCTTCGGTAGTTCACTTAACCGGTGGTGTATTGGCATTCATTGGAGCTAAAATGCTTGGTCCGCGTCTTGGAAAATATAACAAAGATGGGTCTGCAAATGCTATTCCCGGACACAATATTCCAATTGCAATCCTTGGCGCTTTCGTACTTGCATTCTGCTGGTTCTCATTCAACGCCGGATCTTCATTAGCCGGTGGTGATCTTAGAATATCAATTGCTGCTGTAAATACAATGATTGCTTCTGCAACGGGCGCATTGGCTTCAACACTTTATATGTGGTTTTTTAAAACCAAAAAGCCAGATCCAACCATGATGATAAACGGTTTACTTGCCGGATTGGTTGCAATTACTGCACCATGTGCATTCGTATCTGTAGGCTCGGCTGCTATAATTGGATTAATTTCAGGTATTTTGGTAATAGAAGCCGCATTCTTCGTAGAACTTAAACTTAAAGTTGATGACCCTGTTGGTGCAGTAGCCGTACACGGAGTGAATGGTGCATTTGGCTGTATAGCTCTTGGATTATTTGCAGACGGCACTTACGGCGATGGCCTTAACGGAATCAAAGGAGGTGTAACCGGTTTATTCTATGGTGATAGCGGTCAGTTTATGGCTCAGTTAATCGGGGTTTCTGCCAACATTATATATGTAGGTCTTATCGGCTGGGTAGTATTCAAATTAATTGGTCTAGCTGTTGGTGGAAATCGCGTTAATGCAGAAGATGAACTAAGAGGTCTTGACCTTCCTGAAATGGGCGTTGAAGCTTACTCTGGTATCAAGCTGGACAAAAACTCCGAAACTCCGCTTTCAAGATAAATCACAAATTATTATATCAAAGAGATTTCTGCTTAATCAGAATCTCTTTGATATGATTAATTATTCAAACAACATTAAAACTGAAACAACATGACTAAAGAAGATAACACATTGAATTGCTACATGAAATTATTCCCCAAATGGATTGCTTATGTAGTTTTAGCAGTCGGAATTGCAGGCGCTTTTATTATCCCAGTTACATCAATCGGATTTTATATATGGACTGGTTTATGCGCGCTATTTATCGTAAAGACATTAACTCAAAAACCACAAAATGAACCGGTGATTATTTTAGCTGAAACCGGAATTCAACTAGACAACAAACAGTTTTATCCCTATAAAGAAATTGAAAAAGTTATGGCTTTCTCTGTCAAGAGACTTAGATTCAGAACCATAAATTTCAAACTATACTTAAAGCAAGGTACTCCAGTAGAATTTTGTGTTGATAACCTAGATGTTAAGCCTCAATACTTATTAGACGTTATCAATGAAAGAATAAAATAGAACACGAAAAGTTCTAATAAAAAAAACTCTGCAGATATACTCAGAGAGCATTCATATAAATAAAGATTTCTATACATACAGCAAAACAAAAGACATTCTGATAAAATAAGAAAAACTATTTATATGAAATTAGTCAAACACGGTGAAACTGCTTACAACTAATCGTGTGTTTTTTAGTTTTATTGTTTCTGGCAGACTATTTCGTGAGAAATGGTCTGCTTTCTTTAAGGAACAAACAAAACTAAAAACAATATATAATTACGCGAACCCAGTTCTGGAAATATTTGTATTTTTACACGAGTATAATCCAATAATCAAAGTTATATCACCTCATAAAATTAAATTATCCGCATGAAAGATGTTTCCAGTATTCCTTTATGGTGTTCAATTCCCTTTGTTATAATGCTTTTAACCATTGCCATAGGTCCACTAATTGCCGAAAATTGGTGGGGCAAAAACAAAAATAAACTACTCGTTTCATTACTTCTCGGAATTCCGGTAACAATCTACATGCTGGCAAACGGATTTTCTGAGAATTTGCTTGACACCGTCATTTACGACTATGTACCATTTATGATATTACTCGGTTCATTGTTTATCATTACCGGAGGCATACATATATCAGGCGATATTAAAGCTACCCCGCTAAACAATACGCTATTTTTAGGTATTGGTTATGTATTGGCATCTATCATGGGCACCACCGGAGCCGCCATGCTTCTTATCCGACCTGTAATTGCCACCAATTCCGAACGTAAATTTACAACCCACACCATTTTATTTTTCATAGCTGCAGTAGCCAACTGTGGAGGACTTCTAACGCCACTTGGTGATCCTCCGTTGTTTATGATTTACCTACGCGGTGCTGAATTTTTCTGGTTTCTAAATCTTTTTCCTGAATGGCTATTTACCGGCACATTGTTACTGCTTATCTACTATTTCGTAGATCGACATTACTATAAAAAGGAAGATTGGGTTAATTTAGCAGAAGATGCTATTCAAATAAAACCTATACGAGTGACCGGCAATATCAATTTTATATTCCTGCTTGGAGTAGTCATTGCTGTAGCTTTTATCAACAAAGGCACTATCCACCAAATGGGAGAAGAAAACGCTTTTATCGGATTAAAATATCTTCGCGAAATAGTATTAATCCTACTGGCTGGTGCATCGTTGTATTTTACCAAATCAGCAATACGCAAAAGCAATAAGTTTTCCTGGGAACTCATCGTTGAGGTAGCTTATCTTTTTCTGGGCATTTTTATTACTATGTCGCCTACCCTACTCTGGCTCGCTAAGAATGCAGCAAGCTTTGGAGTTACAGAACCCTGGCAATTTATGTATGCATCCGGTGCGTTAAGCTCCTTCCTTGATAACACTCCAACATCTGTAGCATTTTACGATTTGGCACGCGGCCTGGTCACAAGCGGCTTGCCGGCATCGCTTTCTGTCGCAACAATGACGGCAGGAATTCCAGAAATACTTCTAAAAGCAATATGCGTTGGAGCCGTATTTTTTGGCTCTATGACCTACATTGGCAACGGACCGAATTTCATGGTCAAATCCATCGCCGAAGAAAGCGGCATAAAAATGCCCAGCTTCTTCTCTTACATGTTGAGGTTCTCACTCATTGTTTTATTACCCATCTACATTTTAGTACAACTGATTTTCATATAATCCCAATCTCTGGAACATTTCAAAAGGTCTTTCATTACGAAAGACCTTTTTTTGTTTCGTTATTATTCAAAATCTATAATTAAAGCCACCTGAAATTCAAAAATATGATACCATTTCCGTAATATTTCATACATAAAAGTAACTTTACAATATAAAATCTTACATAAATGTTATTTTTAGGTCAAAAACTTATCAAATTGCTTTGAAAATTCGAAATAATGACATACTTTTGCAGCATTATTTACAAAATGGCGCTTAAATAAGCAAAAAATAACCATTTTGAAGGCACAATCCTTGTAAAATATTACATTAATGTCTAATTTAAGACTTAACTGAAACATTTCAAAACTAACAAACACAAATAAAAATGAAAAAAATTGAAGCAATTATCCGTAAATCAAAATTTGAAGATGTAAAACGAGCTCTTTACGATGCCGGCATCGAATGGTTTTCCTACTGGGACATTACAGGACTTGGAAAATCAACTGAAGAACAAGTAGTGCGTGGTCAGGTTTTTAAATCGGGCTACATACAACGTAGAATGGTATCGATTGTAGTGCGCGACATTAATTTGGAGAAAACAATCACTGCTATCCTTGACTCTGCCTGGACTGGCGAAACCGGTGACGGTAAGCTATTCATTTACGACATAGAAGACACCTACCGTATTCGCACCAAAGAGTCTGGACCAGAAGCCCTTTACAACAAAGATGAATCGACAAAAAACTAATACGAAAAAAGAAAAAAAGAAAGAAATGAAAAAGTATATTTTATCAATTACAGCCTTATTAGTTTTATTTAGCTCAACACTTGCTGCGCAAGTTCCTGCAGTCGCGGCACCAAAAATTGATAGCGGAGACACTGCATGGATGATTGTAGCAACAGCACTTGTTTTATTAATGTCGATTCCAGGTTTAGCGCTTTTTTACGGAGGATTAGTACGTCGCAAAAACGTGTTGAATGTATTCATGCAAGTTTTTATTCTGGTTGCTGTTATCAGCGTCGAATGGGTAATAATCGGTTATAGCAGTGCATTCAGCTCTAATCCTATCCAAGCATTGAAACCTTATATTGGAGGATTTGACTGGGCATTCTTAAATAATATCGGCATTAATGATTTAAGCCCATATTTTATCTCTCATTCACAGTTGACCGCTGATGGATCTTCCGTAGGAACAATTCCTCATATTGTATTTATTATGTTCCAATGTATGTTTGCGGTTATTACACCGGCGCTTATTATCGGTGCATTTGCCGAACGTATCAACTTTAAAGGTTTTTTGATTTTCTCAGTTCTTTGGTCAATCATAATTTACAATCCGGTGGCTCACTGGGTATGGTCAGGTGATGGCTGGTTGTTTAAATTAGGAGCACTTGATTTTGCAGGCGGTACCGTTGTACATATCAATGCCGGTGTGGCAGCCATAGTAACTGCAATTATGCTCGGCAAACGCAGGGATTATAAAGGACATGCTATACCAGCTCACAATATTACCTATGTAGTTATCGGTGCTGGTATGCTTTGGGTAGGATGGTTCGGATTCAATGCCGGTAGTGGATTAGCCGCTGATGGACTTGCGGCCAATGCATTAATGGTTACACATATAGCAGCAGCAACAGCAGCTTTGACTTGGGCATTGCTAGACTGGATTATTGACAAACGCCCAACGGTAGTTGGTATAAGCACAGGAGCAGTAGGTGGTTTAGTAGCTATCACTCCGGCTGCAGGGTTTGTAGGAGTTACCGGTGCATTAATTATCGGAGTTGTAGTATCATTAATCTGTTTCTGCATGGTAGCATACGTAAAACCTAAGTTAGGATACGACGACTCTTTAGATGCATTTGGAGTTCACGGTGTTGGTGGTATTATCGGAGCTGTATTAACTGGCGTTCTAGCTACCCCAGCAATTCAGGCAGCATACAGTGGAGCAGCTTATGGCAACCTACACCAACTTTGGGTGCAACTAATTGCAGTTGGAACCACAATCGTATTCTCGGGTGTTGGAACATTTATTCTATTCAAGATTGTTGACAAAACAGTAGGTTTACGCGCTTCCGACAAACATGAAGCAATCGGACTGGACGAAACTCAACATGGAGAAACTGCTTACACCAATTTTGATTAAGAGCATACAATATGCTTGAAAAATAATCAACTGACCATTCTGTTAGAAGAATAGCCTGTAAAACACAGTTGTAAGATTGTTTAATCACTATAATTCAAACATAAAATATAGCTGTAACTAATAAAAAACAGATAATAAGCCCTTGAGCTGTTTCTACTCTATTATTTTTAAGTCCACAGATTAAGTTCAAAGGATATAAGAAATATAATTTCGTTTATATGATAAATTGAAACTTAAACGTATATATTTATTTCAATTCATTCAAATATATGTAATAAAAATAATAATTTGATTTTCGGAAATTTTTTTTTTATTATATGAAATACAAAACAGTGCAAAAACTATCATTTTTATTATTTTTGCATTGATTTTATTACATTACGTCAGAGAAGAGTATATAAAAAAATAAATCAATAAAATTTAACCCACAAAAAATATAATTATGTCATCATTGAGATTTAACGCAGTAGAAGAAGCTTTTAAGAAAAAAGCCGTTGAAGTTATTGCCCCTTCAAAGTACACTTCCGATTATTACGGAAAGTATGTTTTCAACAAAGCCGCAATGGTAAAATATCTTTCAAAAGATGCATTGAAAGCATTAAACAATGTAATTCAAAAAGGTGCTACACTTGATATCGCACTTGCAAACCAAGTTGCAGCAGGTATGAAACTTTGGGCTACAGAATTAGGAGCTACTCACTACACCCACTGGTTTCAACCATTAACTGACGGTACTGCTGAGAAGCATGATTCATTTATTGACTACGCCGGTGCTCCTGGCGAAGCTATTATCGAAGATTTCTCTGGCAAACTTCTTGCTCAACAAGAACCAGATGCTTCTTCTTTCCCTAATGGTGGTATTCGTAGCACTTTCGAAGCTCGTGGTTACACTGCATGGGATCCATCTTCACCTGCTTTTGTTGTAGATGATGCTTTGGTAATTCCGACTATTTTCATTTCATATACTGGTGAGTCTCTTGACTTAAAAGCTCCTTTGTTGAAAGCGTTGGCGGCAGTTGATAAAGCAGCTGTAGCTGTTTGTCAAATGTTTGACCCTAACGTAAAGAAAGTTGTTGCTTACTTAGGTTGGGAACAAGAATACTTCCTGGTTGATGAAGGTTTGTATGCAACTCGTCCTGACTTAGTATTGACAGGTCGCACATTGATGGGACATGATTCGGCTAAAAACCAACAATTGGACGATCACTATTTTGGATCAGTTCCAACACGTGTTGCTGCTTACATGAAAGACATTGAGTTTGAAGCTTACAAATACGGTATTCCTGCAAAAACCCGTCACAACGAGGTTGCTCCAAACCAATTTGAGCTTGCTCCTATCTATGGAGAATGTAATTTGGCAGTAGACCAAAACTTATTGATGATGTCTATCATGAAACGTGTTGCTCGTCGTCACGGATTCCGTTTATTACTTCACGAAAAACCATTCGCAGGTATTAATGGTTCAGGTAAACACAATAACTGGTCACTTGGTACTGATACAGGTGTTGTTCTACACGCTCCTGGAAAAACAGCTGAAGAAAACTTACAATTTGTAACTTTCTTGGTAAATACATTGATGGCAGTTTACAAACATAATGGCCTTTTGAAAGCGTCGATTATGACCGCTCAAAATGCTCACCGTTTAGGTGCTAACGAGGCTCCTCCTGCAATTGTATCTGCTTTCCTTGGAACTCAATTGACAGCCATACTTGACAAATTAGAAAACAGCACAAGCGAAGAAGCTATTATTTTAGATGACAAAAAGAAACTTCACTTAGATATACCAAGTATTCCTGAAGTATTCCTTGATAATACCGATCGTAACCGTACTTCTCCATTTGCATTCACCGGAAACCGTTTCGAGTTCCGCGCAGTTGGTTCTTCTGCAAACTGTTCTTCAGCTATGGCTGCTTTGAACACTGCAGTTGCAGCTCAATTATTTGAATTTAAAGCTGAAGTTGATGCTAAAATCGCAGGTGGTTCTACCAAAGAAAAAGCTATCTTCGATGTTATCAAATCATACATTAAAGCTTCTAAAGCTATTCGTTTCGATGGTAACGGTTATAGTGATGAGTGGAAAGAGGAAGCTGCAAAACGTGGTTTGGATTGTGAAACAAGCGTTCCAAAAATCATTGAAGCTTACACTAGCAAAAGCAGCGTAGCGTTATTTGAAAAAATGGGTGTTCTTAACGAAAAAGAATTGCACGCTCGTAACGAAGTTAAATGGGAAACATATACTAAGAAAATCCAAATCGAAGCTCGCGTTTTAGGTGATTTGGCTATCAACCATATTATTCCTGTAGCAACTCGTTACCAATCACTTCTTTTGGACAACGTATTTAAAACTAAAGCGGTATTTGCTGCCGATAAAGCTGATAAAATTGCCTTACAAGATATGGCATTGATAGAAGAAATTGCAGAACGCATTTCTATCATTAAAGACAATGTTGAAGCATTGGTTGAAGCTCGTAAAGCTGCAAACGTAATTGAACACGAAGATAAAAAAGCAACTGCTTATCACGACATTGTTTTACCATTTTTCGATGTAATTCGTTACAATATCGACAAACTTGAATTAGTTGTTGATGACGAAATGTGGACATTGCCTAAATACAGAGAATTATTATTTATCCGATAAGTAACGAAGGTTAATAACCCTCTTGATCAAATTAAGAATAGTGGGAAAACCTTTTAAAATAAGGGTTTCCCACTATTTTGCGACATATACAATAAAACAAAAAACACGAACTATAAGCCGTATAAAGGTGTTTATAAGTGTATCAAAAAAGACTAAATTAAAGACAATGACTAGTTCAAATCCATTTCTATCCGACGAATATGAGCAGCAATCGCTCTATTCACCCCAGAATGAGCACGATGCTTGTGGTGTTGGCTTGGTATTAAATATTCACGGCGAGAAATCGCATGACATTGTTGCCAATGGACTGCAAGTTCTGGAAAACATGGTTCACCGTGGAGCTGAAAGTGCCGACAACAAAACAGGAGATGGCGCAGGTATTCTGTTGCAAATCCCACACGAGTTTATATTATTACAAGGTATCCCTGTTCCAGCCAAAGGCAAGTACGGAACCGGGCTTGTTTTTCTTCCAAAGGATGCAAAAAAACAAGAACTTTGTATCAACGTGATTAAAGAACACATTGAAAAAGAAGGTTTATCACTGCTGGCTATCCGCGATGTACCTGTAAATAGTCATATACTCGGCGAAATATCTGCCTCAAACGAACCGGCTACTAAACAAATTTTTGTAACAGGCTGCAATTCGCAACAAGAACTGGAATTAAAATTATACGTTCTTCGTAAGAAAATAGAAAATGCGATGTACAAAACGGCAATTGCCAAAGATCGTAGTTTCTACATTGTTAGTCTTTCTACCAAACAAATGATTTACAAGGGTATGTTGACATCAGAACAACTACGTGAATACTATCCTGATCTATCAAATAAAAATTTCACAAGTGCTATTGCCCTTGTTCACTCACGTTTCAGTACCAATACGTTCCCAACCTGGGATCTGGCTCAACCTTTCCGTATGTTGGGACACAACGGTGAAATCAATACCATCCGTGGTAATCGCCAATGGATGGAATCGCGTGAAAGCGTACTTAAATCCGACCAGCTTGGAAATCTACAAGAGTTATATCCAATCTGTCAACCCGGCATGAGTGATAGTGCCACGCTTGATAATGCACTAGAATTCCTGGTTATGTCCGGAAAAAGCTTACCTCATGCTATGGCTATGCTTGTGCCTGAAAGCTGGAACAAAAAAAATCCAATCTCCGATAATCTGAGAGCATTCTACGAATACCACAGTACATTTATGGAACCATGGGATGGTCCTGCTTGTCTGCTGTTCAGCGATGGACGCTATGCCGGAGGTATGTTGGATCGTAATGGTTTACGTCCTGCACGCTACCTTGTAACACACGATGACATAATGGTAATCGCATCCGAAACCGGAACTTTAGAATTTGATCCAGCCAATATAAAAGCCAAAGGTCGCTTAAAACCAGGTAAAATGGTTATGGTTGACACTGAACTGGGACAAATTTTCTATGACAATGAATTAAAAGAAGGTTTAGCAAAAGCATTCCCATACAGAGACTGGTTGAACCAAAACTGTGTAAATATTGATGATATCTCATCCGGTCGAAATATAAAAAGCGAACTGAACAACTATAAAACAATACTCAACGCATTCGGTTATTCGAAAGAAGATATTGAAAGATTGATTCTTCCTATGGCCAATGATGGCTACGAGCCAACTTCGTCAATGGGTAACGATGTTGCGCTGTCGGTTTTTTCTGACAAACAACAACGCTTGTTCAGCTATTTCCGTCAACAGTTTGCCCAGGTAACCAATCCACCAATTGACCCGATTCGTGAAGAATTGGTCATGTCACTGACCGGATATATTGGTTCTGTTCACCAGAATCTTTTGGAACCTGCACACGATATATGTAAAATGGTAAAACTGAAGAGTCCTGTATTGACCAACTCTCAGTTCGACATATTAATGAATTTGAATTACAAAGGATTCTACACTATTTCATTGCCTATGCTTTTCGACCCTAAGGGTGGTGCTGCCGGTCTTGAGAAAGCCATTCAGGAGCTTTGTCTTTCGGTAGAAAAAGCGGTAGATGATGGTAAAAATTATATTGTATTGAGCGACCGCGGTGTGGATGCCACTCATGCACCTATACCATCGTTGCTAGCCGTTTCTGCTGTTCACCTTTATCTGGTACAGAAACGTAAACGTATGCAAATTGACATCGTAGTTGAATCTGCAGAACCACGTGAAGTAATGCATTTTGCTTTATTGTTTGGATTCGGGGCTAACGCTATCAATCCGTATATGGTTTTTGCCATAATTAATGACAGCATCAAAGCCGGCGAAATTCAGATGGATATGGATACAGCCAAGAAACATTATATCAAAGCTGTAAATAAAGGTTTGCTCAAGGTATTATCCAAAATGGGCAACTCTACGCTGCGTAGTTATCGTGGAGCGCACATTTTCGAAGCAATTGGAATCTCATCCAAACTGCTTGACAAGTACTTTACAGGAATTACCTCTGCAATTCAGGGTATTGATATCGAGGATGTGGCTGCTGAGGTTATAAAACCACACTTTGATGCCTTCTTCCCTGCCGAAGGAGTTGATACTACTCACTTGAAAAATCTTGGTAATTATGCTTACCGTCGTGATGGAGAACAACATGCATGGAACCCTGAAACGATAGCACGCTTACAAATAGCATCAAAAACAAACGATTATAAAAAGTACCGTGAATACGTAGAAGCTGTTGACGGCAAACCAACACCGATATTTATCCGCGACTTGATGGACTACAAGCGTAATCCTATCAGCATTGATGAAGTAGAACCTATCGAAAGCATCACCAAACGTTTCGTTACAGGTGCTATGTCATACGGTTCAATCAGCCGCGAAGCTCACGAGGCAATGGCTATGGCCATGAACGTTCTGGGTGGACGCAGTAATACCGGTGAAGGTGGAGAAGATCCTGAACGATACAAAAAACGTGAAGATGGTTTGAGTACCCGTAGTGCTATTAAGCAGGTTGCTTCAGGTCGTTTTGGTGTAACCGCCGAATATCTTGTAAATGCTGATGAAATACAGATTAAAATTGCTCAGGGAGCTAAACCGGGTGAAGGCGGACAGCTACCGGGTCATAAAGTAGATAAAATCATTGCAAAAACCCGCCACTCTATTCCGGGAATTTCATTGATTTCACCTCCACCCCACCACGACATTTACTCTATCGAAGATTTAGCTCAGCTGATCTACGATTTGAAAAATATCAACCCTACAGCAACTATCAGTGTGAAACTCGTTTCTGAAACCGGAGTTGGTACAATTGCTGCCGGTGTGGCAAAAGCAAAGGCCGACTTGATACTTATCAGTGGTGCTGAAGGTGGTACAGGTGCAAGTCCTTCAAGTTCAATTAAACATGCCGGACTTCCGGTGGAAATTGGCTTGGCCGAAACGCAACAAACACTCGTATTAAACAACCTACGTGGTCAAATACGCTTACAAACTGACGGACAGTTGAAAACCGGTCGCGATATTATTCTTACTGCGCTTATGGGCGCCGAAGAATACGGATTTGCAACCAGTGCATTGTTGATTCTGGGTTGTGTAATGATGCGTAAATGTCACTTAAATACTTGTCCGGTGGGCGTTGCTACACAGGATGAAGTGCTACGTAAGCATTTCACAGGCAAACATGAATATCTTGTAAACTTCTTCCGTTTTATCGCTCAGGATGTTCGTGAACATTTGGCGCAAATGGGCTTCCGCAGCTTGGACGAAATAATTGGACGTGCAGATTTACTGGTTCGCAAGAAAATTGAAGGAGCTACTCCTAAAATTGATAAAGTGGATCTGACAAAAATCATGTTCTACCCTACGAACAACAGCAATGCTATTCATCAAGTAAAAGGACAAGACCACAAGCTGGATAATGTTCTGGATCGTGAGTTAATCAAGAAATCTCTTCCGGCGCTGGATCTATGCATGCCGGTACAGATCAAATCGAAGATTAAAAATACAGACCGTACAGTAGGCGCAATGCTTTCGGGCGAAATAGCCAAACGTTACGGACAAGCAGGACTCCCTGAAGATACCATTAAAGCTTACTTTACAGGATCGGCAGGTCAGAGTTTCGGAGCATTCCTCAGCAAAGGAACTTACTTCGAATTGAATGGTGAAGCCAATGATTATGTAGGTAAAGGCCTTTCGGGAGGTAAAATTGTTGTCAAAGCTCCTAAAGAAAGTACTTTTAACCCTGAAGAAAACATCATTGCCGGTAATACCATTTTGTATGGAGCTACTTCGGGCGAAGTGTATATCAACGGTGTGGTTGGCGAGCGTTTCTGCGTTCGTAACTCCGGAGCTATAGCTGTAGTTGAAGGAGCGGGAGATCACTGCTGCGAATATATGACAGGTGGACGCACCGTGGTACTCGGACAAACAGGACGTAACTTTGCTGCCGGTATGAGTGGTGGTGTTGCTTACGTACTCGACGAAGTTGGTAATTTCGACTTTTTCTGTAACATGGAAATGGTTGAACTATCGCTTATAGAAGATA
>Ga0302292_1001124_pt1 | contig 17529 bp, 12 predicted proteins | sample III_Fen_N2_1_FD_194553 | JGI IMG/M metagenome (GOLD analysis project Ga0302292, IMG submission 194553) | Peat permafrost microbial communities from Stordalen Mire near Abisko, Sweden - III_Fen_N2_1 | ecosystem: Environmental > Terrestrial > Soil > Wetlands > Permafrost | place: Sweden: Abisko...
CTAATGAAAAAATTCTGCCTATTAGATTGTAGTGCAAGTTTAAAGTTTTTATTTGTCATAATCAAATATTTTGACGTATATTATTCATTAGAATCATAAATAATTTACAATTGTAGAATCTGTCCTGAACTTGGAATCTATGAACTAATTTTTTTTAATATTTTGAATCCTGTTTGAGATCAGTCTTGCAAGAATGAAGATCAATCATACTTCTGTTTAATTTCCATATTCTAATTTTAGACAACCAAACTTTATCAACAGTAGTCCCGTTTTAATTTAATAACGTAAGGTCGTTCGGCTTCGTCCATAAATTTTTGTATCTTTGCAAACTTACAAAAAGTACCTAATAATGAGGGATTGAAAATAACTATATTGTTTACATTATAATACTTTTTTCAGTGAAAAAGATTTTCTTTTGTCTTCTGTTTTTATCTGTAGTTGTTACAGCATTTGCACAAGTTCCTCCAAATTACAGATTTGTGAAAACCTGGCATATTTCCGACCGTCTTGCTGTGGTCGATTCAATACCTGTAGATACAATGCATTTGAATTATCAAATTTCAAATCCAATAGATCGATTCAGTATAGCTAATTCGTTTAATGGAAATCTGGGCTCCCCTATACAATCAAAATTGTATTTTGATCGACCTGAAAATACTGATTTCATATTTTCAAATGCCTATTTCCCGTATATGATGAACGCGAAAAGTGCCACGTTTTATAATACAAAAACTCCTTTCAGCTACTTAGATTATAATACCGGGGGAACTACTTTCAGGGATGAAGATCATATCAAGTTCCTGTTTACGGCAAATGCGAATAAGAAACTGAATTTTGGTACCACACTTGATTATATCTATGCCGGTGGTGAATATAATAATCAGGCATCCCAACGATTTTCAGGTTCATTGTTTGGCAGTTATCTGGGAAAACATTACACAGCCACAGGACTTTTGGCTACAAATAATCTTAGTAATTTTGAAAACGGAGGTACAGTTGATTCAACTGTAATAAATCCCGAAGGGAAATTCACTAAAGATATTGCTACCCGACTGACTGGTTATTCAAATTTCAAACAAACTCAGATTTATTACAATCAACAATTCAGCGTTGGCTTTGAACGTCCAATCCGAATTAATGAAGATTCGGTCAGAATGGAATATGTGCCCGTAACCAGGTTTGCCCATACTTTTAAATATGATGATGTCAGAAAAAGATATTTTGAACCCAATACAGATACAACATTTTATAAACACACATACTACCCACATAAACAAACAAATGATTCATCTGCTTTGCAGACATTAACGAATACATTTTCAATAAGCCTGGTAGAAGAATTTAATAAATGGATGCCATTCGGACTGACAGCATTTGTTGAAAATGAATTTCAACATTATACTTTCAATAATGACACTTTGATTAATCATATGGACCAGTCGACTACTAAAATAGGTGGTGTTTTATCGAAACAGCGTGGACAGGTTTTTAAATATAATATACTTGGTGAATTAAGTTTAGTAGGTTATAAAGCAGGTAATTTCAGGCTTGAAGGAAATGTGGGAGGCTTTTTCAAATTATGGAATGACAGCATTTCCCTTGTAGCAAATGGATTTGTACGGAATGATAATCCATCTTATTTTTTACAACATTATGAATCTCAACATTTTATATGGGATAATAAATTTGCTAATATCTATCGGACCCATGCAGGGGGAACTTTTTCTATTCCAACGCGTTTGTTTTCTTTGAATATCTCTGTTGAAAATATAACCAAATACATTTATTTTAATTCAAATGCATTGCCAGCACAATTTAGCGGAAATATACAGGTTTTATCAGGCAATTTGAAACAGGATTTTCATGCCGGAAAATTCGGGCTGGAAAACAATGTCGTTTATCAAGTCAGTTCACAACAGGGAATCTTGCCAGTCCCGGCATTGGCACTCTATCATAATCTATATTATGATGATCTCTGGTTTAAAGTGTTAAGTATGCAAATTGGCGTTAATGTGCGGTATCATTCTGCTTATTACGCTCCCGCATATATGCCTGCAACAGGTCAGTTCTATTCACAATCAAAAATTTTAATTGGCAATTATCCTGTAGTAAACGCTTATTTAAATTTTCATTTAAAACGCACCCGTTTTTTTGTTGAATACTACCACATTAATCAAATGTTTATGAAAAACGGCTACTTCTCTATGCCAAACTATCCAATCGACCCTGCAATAATGAAAATGGGTGTCTCGTGGAATTTCTATGATTAATTTTTGTTTTATTGAGTAAATAAAATTGTGTATGAATAGAAAAATACTAACAGGTATTGCAGGTATTTCTATGGTGATTTTATTAAGTACTTTGCTCTGGAAACATCATTCAAAAAATCAGATTCATGATTTGCCGGGTATACTTAATTCCGGCCGGCTTTCAGTATTGACCGACAGCAGCAGTATCGGATTTTCTATTAAAGGTGACAGTGTTTCCGGTTTTCAATATGAAATAGTAAAAGCATTCGCTGACAGTTTGGGACTAGAACTTGTCATATCAGAGAAGAATGATCTGAAAGATTGTATGGATGGTTTGAATAGTGGCGATTATGACATTCTTGCTAATTTTATTCCTGTCACAACGGAGTGGAAAAAGAATGCTCTTTTTACGACTCCTTTTTTTACTTCACGTGAGGTTTTAGTTCAGCGAATCGAAGTTGGAAAATCTCATTCCAAACTGATAAAAAAGCATTCGGAACTAGCAAACGATACTATTTATATCCCTGTCAATTCTCCGTTTAAAATGCGGATAATTCATTTGTCAAACGAGATTGCAGAGCCAATACATGTTCTTGAAATTCAGAATAAAAGTTCAGAACAAATGGTTAGGATGGTTGCAAAAGGGAAGATTAAATTAACGATATGTGATGAAGAATTTGCGAAAAGGCTGAAACTGAAATATCCAAATATTGATGTCTCGTTGCCTGTAAGTTTTTCACAACAACAAGCCTGGGTTGTTCATCCAAGTTCACTAAAATTACTTAAGAAGCTGAACGAATTTCTTGATGATTTTATAGGAAGTTCCGCTTATTGGAACATATACAGAAAATACTATTAATATTCTATTATGCCATTAAATATACCTGTTACTTTACCGGCAGTCGAAGTGCTTAGGGAGGAAAATATCTTTGTTATGGATTCGGAACGTGCTTCGAGTCAGGAAATACGTCCTCTAAAGATTGTGATCCTAAACCTGATGCCCGTAAAGATTACAACTGAAACTGATTTGATACGACTTCTTTCAAACTCACCCCTTCAGATTGAAATTGATTTCCTGCATATGGAAAGTCATACATCAAAGAATACTCCGATTGAACATTTAATTACTTTTTACAAAGCCTTTGATGAAATCAGTCGAAGTAATTACGATGGTATGATTATAACAGGTGCCCCTGTTGAACAACTGGAATTTGAAGACGTGAACTATTGGCCTGAACTTACAAAGATTTTAGATTGGGCAAAAACACATGTGACATCCACTTTGTTTATTTGTTGGGCAGCTCAGGCAGGTTTGTACCACTATTACGGGATTCCGAAATACCCGCTTGATGCTAAGATGTTTGGGGTGTTTGAACATATAAAGTTTGAGCAATATAATCCTATTTTCCGTGGCTTTGACGATGTCTTTTATGTTCCGCACAGCCGGCATACTGAAATCCGTGCAGAAGACATCCGCAAAGTTCCTGAACTGACTTTGCTATCAGAGTCACCCGAGTCGGGGGTATATATGGTCATGGCCCGTAACGGGCGTGAATTGTTTATTACCGGTCATTCGGAGTATTCGCCTGATACACTGGACAACGAATATAAACGTGACATGGAAAAAGGCCTGCCAATCAACATGCCCAAAAACTATTATCGTGACGACAATCCTGACAATGAACCATTGGTACGTTGGAGGAGTCATGCCAACCTGCTGTTCACCAACTGGCTGAACTACTTTGTTTATCAGGAAACTCCGTATGATCTAACTAAGATTCATTAAGAGCTCAGGTTTGAAAAGTTTGAAGAGTTTGAAAAGTTCCGGTAAAATGGTATATCATTCACTTCATTTAAAAAAGCTCGTAAAATTAAGATTCTATCCTTTTAAACTATTAAATGATTCATTGAATTCAGATCAGGGAATTAATTTACTTACAAATTAAAGAAAATGAACTACATAGAACTTCTATCACCCGCTAAGAACCTTGAATGCGGATTGGCAGCTATTAATCACGGAGCGGATGCCGTATATATCGGTGCGTCAAGTTTCGGTGCCCGCGCAGCTGCAGGAAACACGTTGGAAGATATAGCGACTCTTGTTCAGTATGCCCACAAGTATCGTTCTAAGGTACATGTAGCATTGAATACCGTATTGACTGACGAACAGTTGCCTGAAGCGGAAAAGCTGATATGGGAAGTGTATAATGCGGGTGCTGATGCACTTATTATTCAGGATATGGGAATCCTTCAACTGAATTTACCACCCATTGCCCTCCATGCGAGTACTCAGACTGACAACCGGACAGTAGAGAAGGTCAGGTTTCTGCAGGATGTTAGTTTTTCAAGGGTAGTACTGGCACGTGAGTTGTCGTTGAAACAGATTGCTGATATATCATCACAAACAGATATTGAACTTGAAGCATTTGTCCACGGGGCATTATGTGTGAGTTACAGTGGACAATGTTATATGAGCCATGCTAACTGCGGACGAAGTGCCAACCGGGGACAGTGTGCCCAGTATTGCAGGTTGCCATACCATTTACTCGATGCAGATGATACGATGTTGATGAAAAACAAACATTTCCTTTCATTGAAAGATCTGGACTTGTCCGATTCATTAGGGGAGTTGATGGATGCAGGAGTCACATCGTTTAAGATTGAAGGCCGGTTGAAAGATGTGGATTATGTAAAAAATATTACAGCCTATTATCGTAAGAAACTGGATGCAGTACTAGAAGGAAATACCCGTTTTCAAAAAGCATCGGCAGGTCGTACCACTTTCTTCTTTGAACCGAATCCTGAGAAGAGTTTCCGCCGGGGAGCTACCGATTACTTTTTACACGAACGGAAAGACGACATTGTTCAGTTGGATACTCCAAAATCGATGGGTGAAGCCATAGGCAAAGTAAAGGAAATAGGGGAGTATTATTTCACTATGTCCAGTGCCGAAAAATTGAATAATGGTGATGGATTATGCTTTATCAATCCACATGGCGATCTAACCGGATTTAGGGTGAACAAAGTGGACGGCAGACGGGTTTATCCTGCTGATATGCCCCGGTTGGTTGAAGGTATCTGGTTGTACAGAAACCAGGATCAGGCTTTTGAAAAGATATTAAAAGGAAAGACTGCCGAACGTAAAGTGGGATTGGAAATCGTATTCAGAGAAATTGCAAACGGTTTTTATATTCAACTGACAGATGAAGATGGCACTTCAATTTTATTCCAGGCAGCATGTGAAAAACAACCGGCTCAAAAACCGGAGGCTGTAAATGACAATATTAAAAATCAACTCTCCAAACTCGGAAACACCATATACGAGGCAATAGATATCAGTATTCAACTTGATTCACCCTGGTTTTTTCCTGCTTCACAATTAAGCGAGTGGAGACGACTTGCTGTAGAACAACTGGATAAAGCAAGGGAAAATGCATATGTAAGAGTATCAAACTCAAACAGGAAAAGTATCCCTGCCAATTTTCCAACAACGCAATTGACTTATTTGGGAAATGTAACAAATGCACAGGCTGAGGCTTTTTACCGTGAGCATGGAGTGGAGGAGATTCAACCCGGTTTTGAAGTCAAAGCAGAAGAAGGTGTACCACTTATGTTTTGTAAACACTGTATCAAATTCGCATTGGGATGGTGTCCGAAACAAGGGTATAAAGCAACATTCAAAGAACCTCTCTTTTTGAAAAACAACAATCAGTTATACAAACTTACATTCGATTGCAAAATATGCGAAATGAGAATCAGTAAATCTGATGAATAAAATGTATTTGAAGTATCTTATATTCATAAAAAAAATTCCGGTTAAGCCAATATAGGACTAACCGGAATTTTATATAAAAGGTTTCAAATCTTATTTTGCCTGAATAGCTGCCACTATTTTAGTTTCAAGTTCAGCTGCTAATTCAGGATTGTCTTTGATCAGGTTTTTGGAAGCATCACGCCCCTGTGCCAGTTTGGTTTCACCGTAACTGTACCACGAGCCGCTCTTTTTGATAATACCATATTCCACACCAAGGTCAACAATTTCACCTGTTTTTGAAATACCTTCTCCGTACATAATATCAAATTCAGCTTTGCGGAAAGGAGGTGCCACTTTGTTTTTCACTACTTTCACACGGGTTTGGTTTCCAATGGCTTCTTCACCATCCTTCAACTGGCCGATACGACGAATATCTAATCGGATAGAAGCATAGAACTTCAATGCATTACCACCCGTTGTTGTTTCAGGATTACCAAACATTACACCGATTTTTTCACGCAATTGATTGATAAATATACAGGTTGTATTTGTTTTGCTGATATTTGCCGTCAGTTTACGTAAAGCCTGAGACATCAGACGTGCCTGCAAACCCATTTTAGAATCACCCATATCGCCTTCCAGCTCAGCTTTAGGAGTCAGGGCAGCCACAGAGTCAATCACTACAATATCGACAGCAGACGAACGAATCAACTGATCAGCCACTTCCAGAGCCTGTTCACCATTATCGGGTTGTGAAATCAGCAATTCTTCGATATTTACTCCTAGTTTCTCAGCATAAAAACGATCGAAAGCATGTTCAGCATCAATAAATGCTGCAATACCACCGGCTTTCTGGGCTTCGGCAATGGCATGAATTGCCAGTGTGGTTTTACCTGAAGATTCAGGTCCGAAAATCTCAATGACACGGCCACGGGGATAACCACCAATACCCAGGGCCACGTTTAAACCAATGGAACCTGTAGAAATAAAAGAGACATCTTCCACTTTGGTATCGCCCATTCGCATGATGGTACCTTTCCCATGATCTTTTTCTATCTTATCCATTGCCAGTTGCAATGCCTTCAGTTTATCAGAGGATGGTCCTTTTACCTCTTCGACAGTTTTTGTTGCCATAATTGTATAGTTTTATTTTGTTTTTTTTATAAATAATTTAAAAGATAATTTTCAGTGGTTAAGATTGTTTGTACAAAGATAAACAATTTTTTATTTCAAAACTTCCAACTTTGCAAATTTCAGTAACAAAGATTTAACTCCTTTTTCACCAAAGTCAATTTCAGCTTTTTCATTTCCGTTGACCATGGATGTTTCTATTACTTTACCTATTCCGAATATACCGTGTTTTACAAATGCACCAGAAGGAATGGACTGGTTTTCGGTTGTCACTTTTTCTCCTTCATTATTTCCTACTTTTACCAACCTCCTCGGATTTTCAGGTAAAATGGTTTGTTTGAAAACAGGATTTGAGAATGAACTTCTGAAACGGTTTCTTTCAGTTTCCATATCTTCATCCCAATCGCCGATCTTTGCCTGTTTTGGTACAATTTCAACAGGCAACTCCAGAAATTGTTCATCAATATCCTTTATAAAACGGCTTGGATTAGAAAAGTTTGTTTTTCCGTTCTTAAACCGTGATTTGGCATAACTGATAAAACAGAGTTCTTCGGCACGGGTGATGGCTACATAAAACAATCGTCGTTCTTCTTCCAGTTCCCGTTCACTTTGGGTACAAAAAGGTGAAGGGAAAAGTTCTTCTTCCATACCCACAATAAACACCGCTTTAAATTCCAGCCCTTTTGCGGCATGAACAGTCATTAAAGTTACTTTGTCCTTATCCTGTTCCTTATCGGTGTCCTGATCGGTCAGCAATGATATTTCAGCAAGGTATCCGGGCAGGAGCGTGACTGTTTCTCCTTCTTCCCGTTTGGTTTCACAAAATTCGTGGATTGCTTTCAATAACTCCTGCACATTTTCCTGTTTACTCAGATTCTCGGGAGTCAGATCCGAATAAGTATCATTGATTATACCGGTTGTTTTTACAATGCTGCTTGCCAGTTCATAGGCATTTTGTGTAGATACCTGCTGGGCAAACACATCAATCATATTTCTGAACTGAGCCAGTTTATTGGCAGTCCCTGCATTTACTGCCAGGTTGTATTTCAACATGTCCGAAAGGACTTCCCACACACTGACTACATGCAATTGAGAACATTCGATCAACTTATTCAGAGTCGTATCGCCAATACCTCTTGCAGGATAATTGATAATCCGCTTTAATGCTTCTTCGTCGTTTTGATTACTTATCAACCGGAAATAGGCGATTAAATCTTTGATCTCTTTCCGCTGATAAAATGAAAGGCCTCCATAAATCCTGTAAGGTATGCTTTGTTTACGGAAAGCCTCTTCCATAACCCTGGACTGGGAGTTTGTGCGATAGAGAATGGCTATATCCTGATAATTATAGTTGCCTGTAAATTTTAAATCTACTATATTATTTGCAACAACAAAACCTTCTTCGAAATCGGTAAAAACGCTCAATACTTTAATAGGCTTTCCGGTTTCCTTTTCAGAAAATACAGTTTTACGAATCTGTTGTGCGTTTTTGTCGATCAAACTATTGGCAGCATTGACAATGGTCTTTGTCGAGCGGTAGTTTTGTTCCAGCTTGAAGACCTGTGCTTTTTCATACGTGCTTTTAAACTTAAGGATATTATCTATATTGGCGCCCCTGAACGAATAGATGCTTTGAGCATCATCTCCAACCACACAAATCTTTTCATGTTGTTCTGCCAGTTTCTTTACAATCAGATACTGGGCAAAATTTGTATCCTGATACTCATCTACCAGTACGTATCCAAACAATAGTTGGTATTTTTGAAGAATATCCGGATTGTTTCGGAAAAGGACATTCGTCTGAAGCAATAAATCATCAAAATCCATAGTATCTGCCTTTTTACAACGGTTGCAATAGATCGTATAAATATCACTCATCATGGGAACCTTCGATGCCACATCGGCTTTGAGTAAATCGGTATTGGCATGATAGGCATCCGGAGTGATCAGATTATTCTTGGCGTACGAAAGGCGTGATTGAACAAATCCGGGTTTATAAATCTTATCATCCAGTTTCAATTCCTTTACAATGCTTTTAATCAAACTTTTTGAATCCGACGAATCATATATTGTAAAGTTTTTTGAGTAACCGATTTTTTCAGCTTCTGAACGAAGAATACGTGAAAAGACAGAATGGAAAGTGCCCATCCAAAGATAACGTGCTGTTTTCTCACCCACCATGGCTGCAACGCGTTCTTTCATTTCACGGGCGGCTTTGTTGGTAAAAGTGAGTGCCAGAATGGAGGAAGGTGCCATTCCTTTTTTCAACAGATAAGCAATTTTATACGTCAGCACACGCGTTTTACCCGATCCTGCACCGGCAATTACCAGTGAAGGGCCGTCGGTATATTCAACTGCTTTTCGTTGGCTTTTGTTGAGTTCGTTTAAAAAATCCATAAATCTATATCTAAAAACCTCAAAGCGTACAAAACGTTTTGAGCGTTTATTTGTTTAAAACCTTAAAGCGTACAAAGGATCTTTAAGCGTTTAAGTTGTTGTTAAAAAACCTTTAAGCGTATATTTGAATAATTAAACCTCAAATCGTTCGAAATGGTTCAGGCATTTAAGAGCAGATAACTATAAACTGCTTTAGGTTGCATTGTACATGAACGGTTTTTCATTTAACTGCAAAGTTAGCAAATGGTTTCATAACTTGCTAAAATAGTTTTCAACAACTTGTACTTTGAGGTAAAAGAAGTAATTTTGTAATTCATTAAAAAACAAATGAGGATGCAGAAATTTTGCAAGTGGATATTTAAAATAATAGGTTGGACAGCTATAGTAACAATTGAAGAACCCCCAAAAAGTGTAATATGTGTAGCACCTCATACAAGCAACTGGGACTTTGTGATCGGTAAATTCTATTACTGGATATTGGGACGTAAATCTTCTTTCCTGATGAAAAAGTCATGGTTCTTTTTCCCTTTTGGTTCAATACTCCGAAGTATGGGAGGTGTAGCTGTTGACAGGAACAAAAGGACTTCCGTAACCGATCAGATGGCCGAAGAATTCGATAAACGAGAAACCTTTCATTTGGCTATCACTCCTGAGGGTACCCGGAAACTGGCTGATAATTGGAAAATGGGTTTTTATCATATAGCAATGAAAGCCAATGTCCCTATTCAGTTAGCGTATATCGATTATGCCAAGAAAGAAATGGGAATTACAGGAATTATTTATCCGACAGGGGATGAAAGAGCAGATCTGGCTAAGGTCAGTGAGTTTTATAAAAACATAAGCGCTAAACATCCAGCGAAATTTTCAAAAATAAATAATCTGAATTTGAAATGATTCAATTATTTATTGTCATGCTTAATTCTTTACAATTATCAGCATCTGTCAACAATTACACGTTTCAACTGTTCAAGTACTAAACAAAAAGAAATTTATCATGCGTATTTCCCTGATTCAAGATATAATTTTCTGGACCGACAAAGCTGCAAATATACAAAAAGTAGAAGATCAACTGATATTGTTGGCGGGTAAAACCGATTTAGTGGTTTTGCCCGAAATGTTTACTACCGGATTTTGTACCGACAAACTCCAATTAGCTGAAACAATGGATGGTGATACCGTACAGATACTTAAAAGCTGGGCTATAAAATATAAAATGTCCATCACCGGAAGTTTTATTGCTTCCGAAAATGAAAAGAATTATAACCGTGCTTTTTTTGTTTTCCCTTCCGGAAAAATAGAATATGCCGATAAACGTCATTTGTTCAGCTTAGGAGGCGAGCATGAATACTTTACAGCCGGAAATAAAAGGTTACTCGTAAACTATGAAGGATTCAATATCCTGGTGCTCGTCTGTTATGATATCCGTTTCCCGGTTTGGTCCCGAAATGTAAACGCTGAATATGATTTATTGATTTATGTGGCTAACTTTCCACAAAGACGGATTATAGACTGGGATATTCTTTTACAGGCACGGGCAGTCGAAAATCAGGCTTATGTCTGTGGAGTGAACAGGGTAGGAGTTGATGGACTGGGGATAGATTATAACGGACATTCTGCCTTACTTGATTTTAAAGCAAAACCAATTTTAAAATTCGTTGAAAACAAAACATCCATCCAGACAGCAGATCTAAAAATTGAACCTCTTATAAGTTACCGCCATAAATTCTCAGTTCTGAACGATGCGGATGATTTTGTGATAAAATAATTATCCACATAACAGATGAATTTACATTCACAAAAGAATAGATTAACTTATCCTTTTGAATCTTAAATGTGAAAATTTTAAATTCCGATTAATTATTGATTGTCATTAGAATAAAATACTATATGACTGTTATTTTCAGCGCGGAGATTGTCTTTGATATTGAAAAGCGGCAAATGTACATTCCCGGGGGGATGTAACTGTCACGATTCAGGTCTAATGTGTAATCTCCTACAGGTTGGTTTGAATTTAACAAGTTCTTTATTTTCTGCCCTGAAAGGTTATACAGGTTTATTTCAATGTTTTCATTTCTTGATAATGAATATTTTATAGTCGCAGATGTGCTAAAAGGATTAGGATAAATTGTAAAGACAGGATCATTGGAAGTGATTGCATTTACAGAGGTGAATGTTGAAGTGTCGAAAATCCGGGCAGTATCCCTATTGACGACTTGAATATTATCAAACCAGAATGATTTACCGATCATGGATTCCTGTTCGGCAACAATATCAAAACGGTCGACTGCTTTCCAGTCGAAGGCACCCACAGGAGGATACCATGCGTTATCCCATGATCCACCATCTATAAAGTCTGAAAGTGGGATATATACTTTATGCCATTTACCATCCCACTTTGCAGTGGTTTCGTCCATCGTGAAATTCATACGCCAGGGATGATCTGTTGCACCTGTTTTAGTATCCGTAAACCGGACATCGAAAGTCGTTCCGGGTGTATTTCCCCGAACGATAAAACTTAACGCATAATTATCGGTTTTTAAAGTTGATAAATCTTTATCGGGAGAAAAATCAAAACCTACAGTACCGTATTGATTACAACCACTCCAGGATATACAATATTTGTCGTCGTTCGGCCTGTCAGTAGAATAAAAGTCTATTGATCCACCGCTTGTAATACTTGATTCAGCGATATTTTCGGATATATAATCCGTATAGATGTTGAAACCAACAGAGTCGGGTTTCAAAACATAACTCTGCTGTGGAGGGACATTAAATCCCAGAGCATTAAGCAAAGGGGTGTTTAAATCAGAATTGAATTGTTGATTCGATCCTTTTATAAATAAACCAAATCCGTTTTGATAATCCCAGGTTGTCCATGCGATACCTTTAGATTCGAGATAGGCTCTGACCTGACTGTACCAGTAAGTTCGGTCAGAATTGTTGCTGTTCAGATTATAAACACCAAATTCACCACAATACACATTTACATTCCTGGTTGTCTTAAAAGCGACAGCCTTGTCGAGAAGAGACTTTACATTTGCCACAGTCCCATCATATTTATAATTTGTTATTCCACCGGCTACCCATGTATTTGCCAAATCAGCCGGAACTGCTGGCATGGTGGCTGCATTGTATGGAAATGGCACATTAGCCAGTGAGCCCATTGAAGGAACAGGCCATGTAGCACCCTGATGAGTGAAAATAAACGGATCGTAGAAGTGGAATGTATACACTAAATTAGTGTCTGAATATACAGGTAATAAATTTAAATCGGTGTACGAATTCCAGTTTGAAGGGCCAACAACTATAGTGTGTTTTGTGTCAACATTCCGGATAGCTGTGATTGCTTTTTGTTGAATGCCACCCCAGACCTGTGTTGTCAGACCGTTTGGTTCGTTCATAATCTCAAAAAGGATATAGGGACTACGGTCTTTGTAGTGTATTGCCATTTGTGACCAGACTTTCGTGAGGATTGTTTCGAGATTTGGATTTTTACTGGCTATCTCATCACCCGAATGATTGTCAAGTATCAGATACAGTTGCAAATCTTCCGCCCATGTTACAGCCTGGTCTAAAAAGTCGAAAAATAACGGATCAATAGTGTAGTCAGGAGTTCCATCAGTCATATAGAACAGATTGATGGGTAACCGGATTACATCGCAGCCAAGACTTTTAATGTTTTCAAAATCTTTTTTGGTGTATTTAGTAAATTGAATCTGATGAGTAGAAGTGGTTTGAAACCATCCGGTAAGATTAACGCCACGGTTAAAAGGAGTTTGTGCTTTAACAAATTCCATATTTCCTGCTAATAAAGTGATAAGGATTATCAGGGTAATTTTTTTCATGAATTTGAATTGATTATAGGCAGTTAAGTTATCTTTTGGGTTCGTAGCACGACACTATTATACCACAATCGAACTGTTTTGAAGTTAATAATCTCATTTTTTTCAATTCCCCAAAGATAGGTATTCCTTTGCCAAGTGCAGTCGGATTTACAAATAAATGCAGTTCGTCTATCAATCCTGCTTCAATTAACGACCTGACTAAAGTTCCACCCCCGTAAACAATCATATCACCCCCTTCAGAATCTTTCAGCTTTTTTACTTCTTCCACGACATCGCCTGCTTCGAGTTTAGTTCGTTCCCATTCCGCTTTAAAGATTGTTTTTGTGAATACAATTTTAGGCGTTCCGTTCATTTTGCTTGCACCATTAACTGTTGAATCCGGATCTTCAGCCAATCTTGCCCATGTGTCTATAAATCCTTGTGCCAGTTTACGACCAAGCAAAATACAATCGACAGGGTTGGTGATTTCAATAACATAGTTTTTTAAATTGTCATCCCAATCCCATTCCAACCAGTCCATTTCACCTTCAGGACCAGCCATATATCCATCAATGGACATTTGTACCTGTAATTTTAATTTTCGCATAGAATTTGTTTTAATGTGATTGACATTGTAACGTTTGATAGATTTGTTTTGTTTGATACTGAAATCTTTGATCAACAGGGTTTGTGATTATAACTCCATTTTTTAATGGCTATTTATTTTAGAAACATAATTTTTATCTAACCTGGACAAGCTAAAATTAAGAAAAGAGCGCTGATGTCAAATTTGACATCAGCGCTCTTTTCTTTTGAAATTAAAATGCAACATTTAATTGTTTTAAATTCATATATCAATGTCGTTTAATTAAAATTCTAACTGGAACATTATTTTATAATTCAGTTAAGTTATTCATACCGATATTTTCAGATACTATGTTCAACGTCACAAATCTTCAACCGGAGACTTTTTATCTAATAGAAATTGAATGTCTTTTCATATTTGTTTAGAAAATTTCAACTTATAAAAACAATATTTCCCATAAATTCAATCATTTTGCTATTATTGAACATTTGAGTATTAACGAATAATACATAAATAACTACGAAGCAAAGAACAGGAGTTTACAAAGGGACATCGGACGGTCATCGGACGGTCATCGGACGGTCACATAGAGAATTGTTAAGGAATCAGGGATAAACTATCAAGCAAATTTTGACAGGATGCACTGATGATGCACTGTCAAAATGGAAGGATATTTCATCTATTTAAGAAAAAGGAGGTGATGATTTAAAACTTTGAAATGGATGATTATTTAATATTCTATTTAAAGCACAAAAAGATCGAAACAACTACAACAGGATTCTATACAATGCAGATAAATTAAAATAATTACTTGCTATTTGTGAATCTTATACTTAGTACAAAATAATTTTCAAAATATAAGTCCTTGAGAGCCTTAACTAAACACAATGATACATATATACCAAATTCATCAAAAGATAAAGTTTAAATCCAGAAATCCGGTCATCTCTTCACCATCAGCATCATTGTAGTCGTATTCGGTTTGTTGTATTGTATCGAGATCCATATCTCCTGTGATTTTTATTTTACCGGCTACGAATTTCATTGAGCGAGTTACCACCCATGCATATCCAAATCCAAGGGTGAAAATAAAAAGAAGGAGATTGACAATATTTAATTTGAAGAATTCACCACCTGTTGCAGTGGAATTCATTCTGATTTGCTGACCTTCTTTGGTCAAAGTAAGGTTATTGACATAATAAGCAAACCTGGCATTTTCCCACCATGATAAATAAACTCCAAGTGTAATTATTGAAAGCAGAAATCCTTTTAAATTCAAAAAGAAATACTCTTTTCCAACTCCAAAATACTTAAATTCGATATTACCTGCCCGGACATTATTTAAGAGATAACCTCTTATTTTCATTTGCATCCATGATCCATATATACCGAGTGAAATAATGGAAAAGAATATCTGTTGAAAGTAATCAGAAAACAATTTGTTCCTGTCTCCCCTGTAACCAAATCGTATGCCCCTCCATGATGTACGTGAAAAGCGGTACCGGTATGAACTATGAATGGCAACAGGAATAATGGAAATAAAAGCAAAATAAAATATGATACTACCTATAATGGACATTTCTAAATAAGAGAATAAAAATGCCATTCCGTAAATAAGAACATAGTAGATGAAGCATTTAATATAACCAGCAAACATTTCCTTACCGGTTCCATGAAAAGTAAACTTCTCTTTGTTTAGAGCAGTAGAGCCGTAAATGTATTTAAGGGTTTTTGCTTTAGCCCATGGGAAATAAAAACCAAGGGTAATAATTGTCAGAAGCCAGTTCACAATGATGATACCAAAAAAAGCTTTTCCCTGACCCTGGAAACTAAGTTTATAGTTCTTTAAATCCGAAATTTCATTTTCCATTACTTTATCCTTTTTATTCTATATGAGTACAAATTTCAATGCGTTTATATCAATGGCAAATATACATATTTCTTTGAAATCTTACATAGGTTTGTTAATTAAATTCTTATAAATAATGCGTATAAACCAATAACTGTTTTAAGCTTTACCTTTAAACCGAATATAATAATATATACAAACACTTACCGTTATTTCCCTTAAATTCTTTATTTTTGCAAATGAAAATTTGAAATCACTTTTCTGTAAATTAAGCAATCCATGAAAAAAGTATTTTTATTCCTGACTTTCATTATAAGTCTGACACTTACGGCTCAAACAACCTATCGAACCCAAATATTCCAGCCGGATATTAAAACTTTACAGATAGGGGTGGTTGGTGTGAAGCTTGGATTGCCCATAATGGATTTAAACAGTCCGAATGTACTGCAGGTGAGTTTTGATCAAATGTCACGGGAAGCGCATTCATACGGCTATAAAGTGATACATTGTAATGCCGACTGGACTCCTTCCGATCTCAATTCGAGCGAATACCTGAGTGGTTTTACTACATCCAATATAACTGATTATTCCACTTCATCGAATACAACCTATCTCTATACACATTATACGTTTTTAATGCCCAATAATGATATGGGCTTTAAAATTTCAGGGAATTATGTAGCCATCATTTATGAGGATAATCAATTTGATAAACCAATTGCCCAGGTTTGCTTTTCAATTGTTGATCCGCATGTCAACATAACAGCCACAGTTCGTGGAAATACCGATACAGAACTCAGCGGCAGGTTGCAACAACTTGATTTTGAAGTTGCCCTAAACGGGTATCCTGTACGTGATGCCTCGACGGAAATTAAAGTGATTGTAAGGCAAAATAACAGGATTGATAACCAGGTAACTGACCTTCAACCGACCTATTTTACAAATTCAAAATTCAGTTATATAAATAATAAGAGTTTGATTTTTGATGGCGGATATGAATATCACCGGTTTGACATCTCTTCAGTTTATGCAGCGGGTGAAGGAGTTAATTTAATTAATTTCGTAAGTCCTTATTATGAAGCAATTTTGAATAATAACAAAATACAGACATCTAAAACTTACACTTCTGATCAGGATGTGAACGGTAAATTTATTATAAACATGCAGAATGCTCAAAATGATGATACGGAAGCTGATTATATGCTGGTTCATTTTAATTTACCTACAAAACAACCATTTTTTGATGGACAATTGTTTCTGGGTGGTGAATTTAATTATAATCAGATGAACGATGCTGTCAGGCTGAAATATGATGGAAAAACCGAAAGTTATGTTCAAACCATTTTACTAAAACAGGGTGGGTATAATTATCAATACTGGTTTGTACCCAAAGGTGAAAGTAAAGCTTCAACCGAACGTGTAGATGGAAGCTTTTGGCAAACCAATAATGAATACACCATTTACGTCTATCACCGGCCTTTTGGTGAACGGTATGATAAACTGGTGGGAGTAAAGATTGTGGATTAGTGGAGTAAGTTGTTTGGTTGAGTAAGTTGACTGGTTGACTGGTTGATTAAGTTGATTAAGTTGATTAAGTTGATTAAGTTGATTGGTTAATTATGTTGACTAGTTGATTAAGTTCATTAAGATAATGGATATTGATACCAATTAAACCAATAATGACCCATACAACAATTCAACCAATTACCCAATCAACCAATTACCCAAATAACCAATAA